>JAAUYE010073412.1_pt1 | contig 23086 bp, 20 predicted proteins | sample 7278081 | NCBI WGS metagenome assembly JAAUYE01 (sample SAMN14350131, study PRJNA611818) | marine sediment metagenome | isolation source: surface marine sediment (0.6m) | place: French Polynesia: Moorea | collected 2018-08
CGGACTCATGCTGCAGACAGCACAGGCGCAGCTTGTCGAGAGTCTGAGCGCCGGTGACGAGGTCCTCATCGAAGGCCGTGTCGATTTCTACAATGGCAGCACCATGATTGCGCCCGATAAAGTCGACGTCGTCGGGGCTACCAGCGTGCCGCCACCGATCACGGTAACCGTCAATGACCTGGTGTCCGAAAGATACGAGGGCCGGAGAATTCGCGTGCGGGGCAAACTCGTGAATGCGCAAAACGTCGAATTGGTCGACGAGACCGGCGCGATTCGCGTGCGGGCGCGACGCGTGCTGCTCGAAGATACTGATTTCAAGCGCCGCCTGTATTCCGAATCCCGGGCCGAGATCGTCGGCATAGCAAGCCAGTACGATCCGTCGTCGCCGCACGACGCCGGTTACCGAATCGAGATGCTTTCTACGGACGAGCTGGTCCTGCGAGTCGACTACCGGCCGTACGCCTGGGGTTTGGGATTGGGGTTGTTGACAGGCCTGTTCTGGTGGCGGGCCCGCACGGCTACCCGCCGCGAGACCTATACCCGCGGACTGCTCGACAAGGTACGTGCCTCCGAGCGCGCGCTCAAAGATTCCGAGGAGCGTATGCGCACGGTGGCCGGCGCAACCAGCGACGTGATCTGGGAGCTGGATCTGTCTCGTCGCGAACTGTTCTGGCGCGCGGGTGCGCAGGAGCTTTTCGGTGTAGACAGGGATGAACCGAGCCCCTACCGCGGCACGCACCTGGAGTCCATTCACGAAGACGATGCAGAGCGGATAGCCAGGAGCCTGGCCCTGGCGATAGAGGATGGTCGCGAGAGCTGGTCCGAGGAATACCGAATCGTGCGCGAAGGCGGCGAGGTGCGACACGTGAGCGACCGCGCCCGCATTATTTTCGATGCCGACGGCGTCCCGGTCCGGGTCATTGGCGCGCTTGTCGATGTCACCGATCGCGTGCACGCGGCGCAACGTGAACGCGAGTTGCAGAACAACATGCAGCACGCACAGCGACTCGAGAGCCTGGGTATCCTGTCCAGCGGAATCGCGCACGATTTCAATAATATCCTGGCCGCCATCGTCGGTAGCGCTGACCTGTTGCGCGAGAGCAGCGCACTGCGTGGGCCCGAGAAGACCTTGGTCGAGCAGATCGCGAAATCCTGCGAAAGGGGAGTCGACCTGACGGGCAAGATGCTCACCTATGCAGGGCGTGCCCCGACGGAGCGAAAATCAGTCGATATCAACCAGCTTGTAGGCGACGTGCTTTCGATTGTCGGCAATGCCGTGGCCAAGAGCGTTGTGCTGAATAGCGAGCTTGATCCCGATTTGCCCCGGGTCGACGGTGATCCGGCGCAGCTCCAGCAGGTCGTCATGAACTTCGTGACCAACGCGGTCGAGTCGCTGGCCGAAGGGCGCGGCGAAGTCACCGTCACCACGGCGCTGCGTGACGTACAAAGCGTGGAAGGCAAGCTCGTTGGTTGCGAGTTCAGGCCGGGCGAGTTCGTTATGCTGACGGTAAGTGATACGGGCAGCGGCATCGCCCCCGGGCAAGAAGCAAAGATCTTCGAGCCCTTCTACACGACCAAGGCGTCGGGCCGCGGGCTCGGATTATCCGCCGTTGTCGGAATCATCAATAACCACGACGGCTGCCTAAGCGTTGACTCGCTGCCCGGCACTGGCACGACGGTCACGGCGTTGTTCCCGAAAGGCAAGATTGAGCCGCGCGAGGCCCCGGCCGCGCCCAATGCGGCCGCGTCCCGATCGCGCCAGGGAAAGGTCCTGGTCGCCGACGACGAGGAGGTCATCGGCAAACTCGTCGCCCGTGCCCTCGAACCGCTTGCCCTGACGCCAGAGGTCGTCCACGAGGGGCAAGAGGCGCTTGACCGCGTCCTGGCCAACCGGGGCAAGTACGACCTGCTCGTGCTGGATATGTCGATGCCCGGTCTCGATGGCGATCAGGTTTTCTCACGCGTACGTGATGCTGGTATCGAAACGCCCGTGTTGTTTATCAGCGGGCACGGAGCGTACGATCTCGAGCACCGCGTCAGTGGCGCCGACAACGTGGCCATACTCGCAAAGCCGTTCCCTCTCGATACGCTGCGCGAGCGCTGCCTCGAGTTGCTCGCGCAGGCCACTCGGGAAGCTGATACAGTGACCTGAAACAAATTCACAAACAAGAATAAAGGACGTCCATTGAATACTTCACGACGCAGTTTTATCCGCTCGGCATCGGCAATCGGCGTTCTCGCGGCGCTGCCAGGCTGGGCCTGGTCGCAGGGTACTGCGAGTAAACCGCTCAATATCCTGATCCTGGGCGGCACCGGTTTCATCGGCCCGCACGAGATCAACTATGCGAGATCGCGCGGCCACAAGGTCACGATGTTCAATCGTGGCAAGACAGCGCCAGGAATGTTCGAAGATGTCGAGACGCTGATCGGCGATCGCGACGATCAGCTCGACACGCTGAAAGGCCGGGATTGGGACGCAGTTATCGACAACTCGGGCTTCTATCCGCGCCACGCGCGTCTTTCGGCGGAGCTGCTGCACGGGCACGTTGGCAAATACATGTTTGTGTCGAGTATCTCGGCCTACGCACGGACGCTGACCACGGAAGACGATGAGTCTACGGCGGCGTACGCGGTGATGGACGACCCGACGGATGAATCGGAGCCGCCCTATGGCCCGAGCTACGGTGCGCGCAAGGCCTTGTGCGAGCAGGAAGTCACCAGGGTCTTCGGCGATGACGCGATCAATATTCGCCCCGGAATCATCACCGGCGTCGGTGACCCGACGGAACGGCTGCGGCACTGGCTGGTGCGGATGCAGGCTGGCAACGAGATCCTGGTTCCTGGCCAGGATGACCTGCCGGTGCAGTACATCGACGCCGCCGATATGTGCGGCTGGATGGTGCGCCTGCTCGAGGAGGGCAACGGCAGCGGTCCTTACAATGCGGTTGGCGCCGAAGAACCGTATCGCGCCAGGCCGCTGCTCGAGGGGCTGGTCGAAGCCACGGGTTCGACATCGACCTTGACGTGGATCGACTGGGATTGGATTCGGGCCAATACGTCGGAAGAACCCCGATACGCGCCCTGGTACGGTTCAGGGCCGATACCGTTCATGCAGGTCAACAACGACCGGGCAATGGCTGCAGGGCTGACGTTCCGGCCGATCGCCGACACGGCGAAGGACATGATCGCAAACCTCGATCCGGACTACGTCCCGAAATGGGGTCGCGGCGGATTCGACGCGGAGACCGAAGCGGCATTGCTGGCGAAGTGGCACGCGGAGAAAGGATAGCCAGGCACGCCGTCAGACCATCCCGCGCGCGCTCTTGATGAGGTCGTAGGCGGCGTTCAGTTCCCGCGAGCGTTCCTCGGCGACCGCGCGCATGCTTTCCGGCAGTCCGCGGGCGGCGAGTTTGTCGGGATGGTTCTGGCTGATCAGTTTACGGTAGGCCCGCTTGATCTCGGCCGGGCTCGCATCGGGCGAGACACCGAGCGCCGCGTAGGCATCGGCGAGTCGATCGCCGGCCGGTTCTGTGCCGGGGGCCGACGGACCAGTGCCTGCCGCACGTAACAGGGCTTCGAGCTGTGCGACTTCGCGCTCGCCCAGTCCCAGCCGTTGTGCAATGCGAACGAGCATCGCGTGCTCGGCCGGATCGACCCTGCCATCGGCCGCGATAGCCATACACTGCAGCTGCAGAAATAGCTGGACCAGCGGAGTTCGGCGGTGGCTGATCGCTGCAAAGCGATCGACCGCGGCGTCGAGATCGAAGTCGGGCTGCTTGCCGCGGTTGAATGCCGCCTTGGCCTGCTCGCGCTGCGCGGCATTCAGCCGCAGCATCGTGAAAATCTGCTCGACAATATTGATTTCGTCACGAGTGACAACGCGGTCGGCCTTGCAGACGGCGCCCATGACGGCAAAGGTCGTATCGACCAGATCCGATTGCACGACGCGAAGGCTGCCGAGGATGGATCGGCTCAACGCCCATCTCGCGACGTAGCCCATCAAGGCCCCGAAGAGGAGACCGACAGGGCCACCAAAGATTACGCCCAGGATGGCGCCGATAACAACGAATAGCATTGGCGAAGTCTAACAGTTCGTGCAGGCTGCGAAACGACGTCAGCCAGGCCATGCGGCCGGCACACTAAGGTGCGCTATCGGCGCTGTAATCGGACGGAACTGGCAAAGCCGTTATCGCGTCGCTACGATGCTGGCATGAAAAAACTACTACTCGCATTCGGGGTCGTTATCGTGGGCCTCGTCATCCTCATGGTCGTGCGCGCGAATGTCGCTTTCGACGACGTTCAGCTTGCGCCCGCCGAAGACTTGCCGCAGATCGCCCTGGATAAAGACGCAGTCGTGCAGCGTTTCGCTGCCTCCATTCGCATGCGCACCATTTCGCACGACGACCGCTCGAACTTCGATGCCGATGCGTTTCGCGCTTTCCACGACTTCTTGCGACAGTCGTTCCCGCTGGTTCACGACCGGGCAGAGATAACGATCATCAATGATTACAGCCTGGTGTTCCATGTTGCCGGGTCCGACCCGGGGCTGAAGCCGGCGCTGTTCATGGGTCACATGGATGTCGTACCCGTCGACGACGTCACCATGGCCGAATGGACCCACGATCCCTTCGCCGGAACCATCGCCGACGGCATGATCTGGGGGCGCGGTACGATGGACGACAAGCTGAGCGTCATGTCGTTCCTGGAGGCCACCGAGGCGCTGCTGGCGGGTGGTTACCAGCCGAGCCGATCCCTGTACCTTGCTTTTGGTCACGACGAGGAAGTCGGCGGCAAGGATGGTGCAAAAGAGGTTGCGAAGCACCTTGCCGCGCAGGGTATCGAGTTCGAATTCGTCCTCGATGAGGGCGGTATCGTAGGCGAAGGGCTGATGCAGGGTGTTGAACGTCCCGTCGCAATTATCGGCGTGGCCGAGAAAGGTTACGTGAACCTGAGGCTGAGGGTCGACGCGCCGGGCGGCCACTCGTCGCAACCGCCGCCGCAGACTGCGCTCGGAATCTTGAGTCGCGCCGTCGTCAAGGTCGAGGACAACCCGTTCCCGGCAGAGCTCACTTACGTCAAGCAGACCTTCGACGCCATTGCGCCATACTCGACGCTCGGCAATCGGCTGGCGATGGCGAATACCTGGCTTCTCGGCCCGCTCGTCAAGGCGGTATTGCTTGGTGACAGGAAGTCCGCCGCGACAATGCGCACGACGACTGCCGCGACGATGGCCTCGGGCAGTTCCAAGTCCAACATCCTGCCGACAAGGGCGGAAGCCGTAATCAACTTCCGTATCCTCCCGGGTGAGACTGCGGAATCGGTCAGGGATCGCGTGGTCGGGATTATCGATGACGAACGCGTGGACGTAAGCATGGAGTACGCGATCGATCCGTCGCCCGTGTCACCCACCGATTCCCCGGGGTACGAGTTGCTGGCGCGCACCATTCGAGGCTTCGACGACAACATCCTCGTCGCGCCTTACCTCGTGCAAGGCGGCACCGACGCCAGGTACTTTTACTCCGTGTCGCCGAACGTATATCGCTTTGTCATGGCGCGTGCGACCCCCGATACGCTGCGCCGCGTTCACGGTATCGACGAACGCATCCCGATCGACGACTACCTGACGGCGATCCGGTTTTATTACGCCGTCATACGGCGGGCGACTGAATAGTTCCTCTGGCGGCAACTCAACCAATACGATTGCGCCGGTCAGAAATAGCGAACGGCGCGTAGAGCAACGCGAAAAGGCCCAACGCCACGAACTCGCAAACGGCGATATACCAGGGCCATGGCCCCATCACGTCGAGGAGGCTGGATGTTTCAGGCTTGCCCATCGTGTACATGTAGTTGCTATCGATCACGTAGTTGACACTGGTGACGAACACAAAGTAGACGTTGACAGCCAGCATCGTCTTCCAGACCGATTGCCACGTGGGGCGAAAACCTTCGATCGCCGTCATGTATACCATCGCAATGACGAGCAAACCGTGAGAGGCCAGTGACTGAACTGCCCAGAAATGCGGCAGGCCGTATATGCCGAGGCTCGGCGTCAGCAGTGCCTGGGTGGAGCCGGCCACACCAACGAAGAACAGAATCTCGTAGACGCGATAGCTGCGCGTCGCCAGCATATAGATGCTTAACCAGATCCCGATCGAGCAGAGGTGGAGTGGCAGGTCTTTCTGCATACTCCAGGTATCGCCGACCAGGTTCCAGGCATGCCACGAGGACTCGGTGACCAGGATGATTCCGGCCAGCATCAACCGAACTCGCCGCTTCAATTCATCGTCAGGATCGCGCCAACCCCAGATCAGGAAGACGACGATAGCTGCGATGATGCCTAGCGCGAGCAGGTGGCCCGCACCGAATAACTGGAACGCGGGGCCTTCATACTCATAGTCGAAAAACTTCTGCACGCGCAAATACCGCGGCTGATTACCTGCACAAGTCTATAGCTGTGAACGACCAGTCGCCACCGGCCCTCGACCCGGTGAGCAGCGCTCGCGGAGCCCGCAGTGCGGGCGACCCGGCGCTACTTGATCGTGAACTTATTTCGTCTCTCGAATTGGTTTTTTGCGTTTGTCGGGGCGGGCCAGCGACGTATGTTTGCTCATGACGAACGGCGGGGTTTGTCAATTGACGTTGGATCCGCAATCGCCTGGAGGTCCAAAATGCAGGACGTGACAATTCACAGCATAAAGACGATGCACTACTTACCACGCTTAAGGCCCGCATAATCTGCGGGCCTTTTTCTTACCGCGCCGGGGAAATGCCGGCTTCGCTACTCGCCACCGGGATAAAAGTCCGCGGCAATAAAGCCCAGCAACGAATCTTCTGACGCAACGCCGTGCATCAGGGTCACGCACGGGCTTTGCGTGGCCTGGCTGAGGTACGCATCACATGCGAACGCGCCGTGAGAGGCGACGTTGTTCAGGAAAGCAAGGCTAAGCGCATAAGGACGCTGCGACAGGTCCTGGCCGTAGGCACTGGTGTCTATCGTGTCCGGAAGGATGTTCGAGCTGACCTGCCGCCCACTGGCGTCGATCGCGTAGATAAGCTCGCAGTCCTCCAGCGTAGCGATATACGACGCCAGCAAGCGATCGATCCTGTCGTGGTTGAACCAGACAGTCACCGCCTGTTTCGAAACGACGCGAAGCCGACCGCCGAATTGCCGGGCCAGTGCTTCGTCGCCAAATTCAATAGATGTTCGCACTGAGTCGAGCATTGATTCCTCCAGTACTTCCAGACGTCGTCCCTGCGGGAGCCGCCTGCCAAAACTTCATTACGAGGTCGCAGTTGCAGGAAACGTGCCAGTGACGGTCTTTTTGGCAAGTCACTGTCATCAAATGATTTCCTGATTGTTCAAGAATTCGCGCCAGCTACGCCGCGCACCGGGGTTGTGCAGAGCGGCCGCTTCCTGCCCGATACCTGTGCACACGCGAATTGCACACAGGGCATGTTTTCCTTTGCTGGTGAGTCGCTCTCAAATCTTGCCGAGCAGCGACTTTATGTACTGGCTCCGCAGGGCAATGTCTTCTTCCAGCAAACGGAGTTCCTCGACAATGGCTGCGGCGACATCCTGGTCCTTCTGCCTCGCCGTGAGGATGTCCTGCAGCTCGCCGACGGCCGCGCGAAACACCGGGTCGCTTTTCATGGTGACTTCGGCCTGGTCATTGCCCCCGCTCTTTGCGGTCTGTTGAATGCGAGGGAATTTGAAAGTCTTACTCGCCGGCAGCAGCGAACCCTTCGGACGTTCGTACACGATTCGCAACACATCGGTATAGCCGATGCTGTTAACGGAGAAACTGTCGATCTGCTGAGGGTGTTCAACGCCCATTGCAGCCAATTGAGGAAAATTCTTCATCGGATCGTTCGTCGCGTTATCGGGCCTGGCAGTGCATGGCAATACCTTTGCCACGCAGTATGCCAAAAAATGACAGCGCTGTCATCTGACCATGGGGGGCGAGCGGCCAGGACGCGTCGTTCGGGGACGGAAGAATGGTGCCCTTCGCGCCCTGCTGTCGCCTTACTGTACGCTGCCGTCAAAATACCGGGCAGCGAGCGCGAATGCCTCGAGGCCGATGACTTCGCCGATAATGCGGCCCGGGATGTCATCCGCCGGCGGGTGGATGCCACCCCAGATGCGTGACAAGCTGGTCTGATCAGACGCGTCCCGGTAGGTCGCCCATTGCAGGGTCATATCGACCGAAGGTCCGTTCTCGAAAACCAGGAAATCGTTTGCCGGGATCTCGAACTGGCTCATGCCGCCGGGGAAATAGTCGCTTCCGGTAAAGGCCGCCAGCACCTCGGCGGCTGCTCGCGAATAGGTCGAATGACCCGATACATAGCCCGCAAAGGGCGGCGAGACGAAAGAGGGTCGCTGGTATGGCCACCAGTTCTCTGCAAGTATCCAGTCGACACCGGCGACATCAATAGACGGGTCGCCGATGAAGTCGGGTCCTTTCCACGCGTACAGTTTGATCTTGCCGACATGTTCGTCGTTTGCGCCGGCGAGCGGGTCGCCGGCTTCGACGACCTCGATGTAGCCCGGTACGAGCGGGATGCCGTTTTCGTCATACGATGGACCCGCCGGATTCGAACTCTGGCCACGGTCCGCCATCGCCCGGATTGCTGACAGCGGGCGAAGGTAGTCGTACCAGCCTTTGATCCCCCATGCCGCGATAGCCGAGTCGTGCATGGCACCGCCCAGCGCAAAGTAGGCTTTGACGTACCATTCGGTCGCATCCAGCACGGGCCCCGCACCGCCGAAACGCTTATCGAGGTCCGGGTGATCGGCGACCTCGTTGAGGATCACGAACCAGTGTCCGGGCGGCGTCTCCGAATCCGGGCCGTCGGCCCAGAACTCCGCCAGCACGCGAGTGTAGTCGCCGCGCGGCACGATCTGCGGCGCGTAGGGCTCGCCCGTCACGGGATTCACGGTCCATCCCTGGCTTGAATCACCGCCGTCGAGATAGCCATAGAACTGATCGTAGTCCGCAAAATCGACGGGCAGCGGCGGGTTGTTGCCAATACTCGCGGGGGAGATGTCGATCATTACCCCGTCTGCGGCGTCGAGATGGCCCGACCATATCGCAACCATCGAGAAGCCCCACTTGTAATCGTCGCCCGAAGAACTCGGCGGCGGTCCGGGGTCAAAGTAGACCTCGTAATCGAAACCATCGCGCGTGTACGTTGTTCTATCGGTACCCGTCAGCGCGAACGGGGTAACCTGCCCCCATTCCGGGCTGAGAAACTCAGGCTGGTCGGAGATGGGATTTCCGGATTGATCGATAAACTCCGACAGGGTGATTGGTTGCCAGCGGTCGAGATCGACGATGTCCGGGTTTCCAGGGTCCTCGGGAAAGATGGGCGGATTGACGGGCGCATACGCCGTGTTGGCGTAATCGTTTATCTCGTTGGACCCATCCTGCAGACCGAAGCGGATGTAACAATCGGCGATATAGTTGCCCAGCGCCGCCGCAGAACCGCCCACGTAGCTGAGCGACGTGTCGGCAGAGTCATAGCCGAACCGCTGCATTTGCGCATCGGCCGCGGCGACTATCTCTACGGCGCCCGGCGCGGCCGCAAAACGATGCACGATGAGCCTGTAGACGGCATGACTGATCGCCTGCGCGCGCGCGCCTGCGATGTCATTCGGCGCCTGGAAGCTCGTGAGCGGACAGTTGAATCCGCCCACGGACTCGCCCAGCAGGTACGGCTGCGACACGCCATCGTAAGCAGTCCAGGCGTCGTACATGGCGGCCGAAGTATGCCACAGGTTCCTAGCGTGCACGGTCGGGCGTGCGAAGTCGTTGCGAATGGCTTCGAGTACGTGATCGTTCCAGGCGCGGGCAACGGGTTCGGCGGGCGCAGGCGGCGGCTCTGGTGGTGGCGTAACCACGGGGGGCTGCGAGTTGCCACCGCCGCCTCCCGAGCCACCACAGCCGGCCAGGGCTGCTACGAGAAATACAGCGAGAATTCTTCCTGAGTGCTTGAACAAACCTGGTCCCGTGGGCTTGCGACGATGCGTACGCCTCAGCCATGTCAAAAAGGGTCGCATAGTCTAACGGCCATTCGACCTTCCGGACAATATGCAGAACCGGGAATCCCCGTTTTCGAGATCTCGGGGGAATTATGTTTATATTAATGCCTGACTATAGGCCCGACGCTGGGCGCCCGGAGCGAACCTATGCACAGCCTTACGCTCTCCGCCGGATTGTTGCTGGCCATGGTGCTGTCAGCCTGCGACGCCGATGTCGCGAAACCTGGGAATGATGCCATGGAAGCTCCGCCACCCAGCGCAGATGACGATAGCTACGAACCGGGCCCGGGCTGGGTGCTCGCATGGGCCGACGAGTTCGATGCGGGCGCCATCGACGAGGATAACTGGAATTACCAGGTGCTCGAGGCCGGCCGCTTCAACGATGAATGGCAGCGCTACACGAACAGTAGCGATAACGCCTATGTAGAGAATGGTCACCTCGTCATCAAGGCTATTCACGAGAGCGATGATCACGGGCTGGATCGATATTCGTCGGCCCGACTGAATACGGCCAACAAGCGGGTCTTCAAATACGGCAAGATCGCCGCGCGCATAAAGCTGCCGCACGGCGAGGGCATCTGGCCGGCATTCTGGATGCTGGGCGCGAACATCGATGAGAATGGCGGCGATACGCCTTGGCCGCAGTCCGGAGAGATCGATATCCTGGAACTCTACGGCTCGAAGGACGACGCGGTCATCGAGGCGAACATCCACTACGCCGATGCATCAGGGTCGCATGCCAGTATGGGAGCCGTCGCCCTCGAGCTGGAGCAGGGCAGGTTTGCCGACGCATTCCATGTCTTCGAACTGGAGTGGGATGAAGAGCGGATCGCCTGGTATGTCGATCAACAGGAGTTCGCATCGGTACCCATTTCCTCGGACGAATTGTCTGAATTTCATAAGGAGTTTTTCCTTCTCCTGAATATCGCTGTCGGTGGTGCACACGCGGGCCGACCCGATGCGACTACCGAATTCCCGCAATACATGTACATTGACTGGATACGCGTATACCAGGGAACCTGAAACAGTCTACCAGGGACGCCTGTGAGCACAGCTCGCGCGGGTCATCACAATTCCAACAACAAGGGCTTATCGCGAAACACATGTCTTCTGATACGGATCCACTCAAGTTCAAAGAGAAATTCGGTTATGGCCTGGGCGATGCGGCATCCAATTTCTTCTTCCAGGTCTTCAATATCTTCCTGCTCTATTACTACACTGACGTGTACGGCCTGGCGCCTGCGGCCGTCGGCACGATGTTTCTCGTCACCAAGGTCATCGACGCGGTCAGCGATCCCGTCATGGGCCTTATCGCAGACCGCACCGAATCGCGTTGGGGCAAGTTTCGTCCCTACCTGCTATGGGCCGCCATTCCTTACGGGGTGCTGGGCTATGCGATGTTCGCCGGGCCGCAGTTCTCGGACATGGGCAAGTTGATCTATGCGTACGCGACCTACACGCTGATGATGCTCGCTTACACGGCGATCAACGTGCCGTACTCGGCGCTCCTGGGCGTGATATCACCGCTGTCGTTCGAGCGCACCAAAGCGGCGAGTTACCGGTTTGCCTGCGCTTTCGGGGCAGGCTGGCTGATAGCCACTTTCGTGACCCCACTGAAAAATCTGCTCGGACAGGGTGACGAGGTGGCCGGTTTCCGCGTGACGATGATGATCTTCGCAGTCATATCGATTCTCCTGTTCTGGGCCTGCTTCGCAACGACGAAAGAACGCGTGCATCCGCCGCAGGAACGTTCCGATATCAAGGCGGATTTCAGCGCGCTCATGCACAACGGCCCGTGGATCGCACTGTTCTTCGCCGCCCTGTTCAACCTGATGAACGTGCCCATGCGCGCGGGCGGAACGATCTATTACCTGAAGTACTACGTGGGCGACGACGGAAGTCCGTTGTTCCTGATCTTCGATAAGACCGCGGTGTTCCTCTCGCTGCAAACGTTTGCGCTACTGGCCGGTATCCTTGTCACCCAGGCGGTGGTCAAACGATTCGATAAACGCCGGCTCATGATCGGGCTGACGCTCGGCAACGCCGCCGCCATGGGCATCTTTTTCGTCATTCCCCCGGATCAATACTGGTTGATGGTGGCGATAACCTGCCTCGGCAATTTCGTCGTTGGTCCGACGCTGGCCATCGTGTGGTCGATGTATGCCGATTGTGCCGACTACGGGGAATGGAAGACGGGTCGTCGCACCACCGGGTTGATTTTCTCGGCCTCGCAGTTCGCGCAGAAGATGGGCCTCGCGGTCGGCGCGGGTTTGTCGGGGTTCGTGCTCTCGCTGTTCGGTTTCGTGGCAAACCAGGATCAAAGCGACAGCGCCATGCTGGGTATCCGGCTGATGTTCAGCGTCTTCCCGGGCATCCTGGCGATGCTGAGCGCCCTGGCCATCGTGTTTTACGGTCTCGACAGCAAGAAAGTGCGGCAAATAGAGAAGGAACTGGCGGAACGCCGGCAATAACCTTATCGGTATGTCGAATCGGGCGTTCACCAGATTGTTAAAAAAGGCCGGCAAGATACTTGCGCTCGTCGTGCTGGCGCTGTTGCTGATAAGCCTCGCGTCGATTCCCCTGGCGCGCTGGGAAATGCCCGATGACCTGATCGCAGCTGACAATTCGCAAGCGCTGGCGGTCGATAACGTGCATCTCGTCACGATGACCGACAGGCTAATTCTGGAGCATCGTCAGCTATTGATTCGCGACGGCCGCATCGAAGACATCAGGCCGGCCGGTTCCACGGTCAGCGACGACTATCGCCTGGTCGATGCCCGGGAAGGATACCTGTCGCCCGGCCTGTTCGACATGCACGTGCACGCCATGGATCGCAAGAATCTCGTGCTGAGCCTGGCCTACGGTGTCACGAGCGTGCGCAACATGGGCGGCTACCCGATGCATTTGCGCTGGAAACAGGAACTGGCCGAGGGCGAATGGCTCGGCAGCAACCTGTTCACGGCGACGCCGACGATGAATGGCAAGAAGAACGCGAATCCACTGGGGCACAAAATTGTTACCGACCCTGACGAAGCGCGCGAGATGGTGCGGCGATACCACGAAGATGGCTGGGACTTCATCAAGGCTTATGCGCGCCTCGAGGTACCGGTTTACGAGGCGATCATCGACGAGGCCGAAAAGCTGGACTTCCCCGTAGCCGGGCACGTTCCTTACCCGGTCGTGGAAGCCGACTATCAGCTTGCCGAAGCGATGGTGACGCTCGAGCATACCGAGGACATATTCCAGGGGCCGCTTCAATACCAGTACGATGACGAGGCTCTGGAATCGATCGCCAGGCAGCTCAGGCAGATGAATGCGACGATCACGCCGACGCTGATGATCTTCGATCACCTGACGCAGCTGGCTCGGGAAAAGCAGGCATTCCTCGACGAACTGCCGCTGGAAAACCTGAACCCGATGATGAAGCTGTTTGTCGATAAGACGGCCGGCGCGCGCTGGCTCGGCGCCGGTGAACACCTGCAGGAAAGTCTCGGGAAACGCAACGAGTACTTTCAGCACCTTACGCGCGTGTTGCACGAGACGGGCGTCAACCTCGTGCTCGGTACCGATTGGGGGGCGATCTACGCGATTCCGGGAGCGTCCACTCACGACGAGATCGCCCTGCTGCAGAAAGCAGGTCTGCCAAACGATGCAATCCTCGCCATGGGCACTGTCAATGCGGCTCGGGTGCTGCGGGTCGAAGACCACCTGGGCACGATCGAGGAGGGCAAGATCGCCGACCTGGTACTCGTCGCGCAGAACCCGCTGGAAGATCCGGCATCCTTGCGGCGACCGCTGGCCGTCGTCAAGGACGGGCAATGGCTGGACAAGGATACGCTGGAGACACTCAGGCAGTCGGCCAGCAAGCCTTCAAGTACTTACCTGACGATGGGCCGCGTGCTCGAATTCCTGCTGTACGACTGAAGCGCAAGTTGCCGGAAGGCGCAGAAGCCCCGGCAGAAGGCCTATACTGGCCCTGGTATGAAGTGGATCGTCACATGGCTCGTGCTCGCCGCATGGCTATCGCCAGCGGTGGCCGGTGCGGATCAGCAGCCGGCAAAGGGCAAGCTGCTGGTAGCCACGGATCTCGTACAGGGTGAGGTCTTCGCCCGAACCGTCATCCTGCTGCTGCACTACGATGAGAACGGCGCGATGGGACTCGTCATCAACCGGCCCACGGACATCGAACCCGGGGAGCTTGTCGACGATGCCGAGGCGTTCTCGGCTTACAGCGGCACGCTGTACTGGGGCGGCCCGGTGCGGATGAGCAGTTTGCGTGCGCTGGCGCGCACGGACACACCGCCGGAGAGCGCGCAGGCAATACTGGATTCCGTGTACCTCGTGCACATCGTCGACAAGCTCATGGATCCTCCGTCAGACCCGGACAGCCTCAGGTTCTTCATCGGCTACGCCGGGTGGAGCGCCGTACAGCTGGATCGCGAGATGGCCCGCGGCAGCTGGCACGTCGTGCCGGCGCTCGATGAGTACGTCTTCGCCGACGAGCCGCGCGAACTCTGGAAACGATTGACGCCGCCACGCGAGCATCGTGCAGCAATCCCTCGCACTGAACTGGCCGAGAAGCCACTCGCGCGAGCAGGGCTCGAGGCGTCGAATCCCTGTCAAGAAATGTGAAAACGGTCCCAGTTCTGTAAGCCCGTATTTGCCCGTTTTCGGCCTGCAGCCCGCGCCATTGCTTGGTCATGAATTTAATTCATCTGTCGAATTAGTTTTTCGCGATTGTCAGTCGGCGGCGCCCGGGTATCGTCATTCGCGATGGACGAAGCATTTGCTTCATCAATTGACTTGCTATCGCTTGGGAGGCTTGAAATGCAATTCTTTACGATGAACTATTTGATGACGCTGCAGCACCTGCCGCAGCTCGACAAGAAGATCGTTGCTTACGGCGTATTGTGGGCCGTAACCATCGGCGCAGCTGTAACCTGGATCGTCGCGTAGGGTCGCGTGTCGGCTGACGATCGGCTCCAGGCGCGAGAACAGACACGCCTGTCGTGCCGCGCTCAGCGCGGCACGCTCACGGCGGTCGCGATGATCTCGTTGACGGCGCCGGCTATTATGGCCGGAGCGCCTTCGTTGCCGAGGTCCTGAGCGAGGTGCTCAGCCTGTTCTTCGGTCAGTTCCCGCCGCACCAGCCTGCCGGAGAGCGTCACGCGCTTGCCGCTGATATCGGTCGGGACGAAGAAGCTGTAGTCGACGAAAGAGACGCGCATCGTCGTAGTGCCCTGCTGCGCGATGAAGAAGCAACCCTTCTTCTGGCAGACCTGGGACACGCGCGTCGTCAGCAGGAACTCGCCCGCGCTGTCCGGATCTTCGTGTTGCGCCAGTTCCCGAAGGCTCACGGCCGGCAGCGATTCGTCCAGTGGTGAGCCGAAGATCTCCGCTTCGTCGGTGACGGCAACCGGTTCGGACAGGCGAAGCACGGCGTCGCCCGCAGTCGCGAGACCCGCCGCCAGCACACCGAGCGCGAGCAAGATGATCGGCAGGCCAGGTCGTTGTCGATGTCCGGGATCCCTCATGCCGGGCGTCCCGGGGCAATCTCAAAACCACGGCGATTCAGATAGGCGAGGAAATCGCGAACGCGCGTAATCCAGTTGAGTTCTTCGAGCGTCTTCCCGATTGCCTGCGCCCTCCTGGCGTGCTCGTCCGGGTCCGACAACAACCGGTCCAGCGCATCGACCAGTGCGCGCTTGTCGCCGGGCTCGAAGAGCAGCGCTTCTTCCGCAGCGTGGTGGATCGAGAACGGGATCGTGTCGGTGCTGACAATCGGTGTTCCGGCCGACGCGGCCTGCGACACGCTCATGCCGAAGCCTTCCATTTCCGACGCCGTCGCGTAGATGTGCGCCGCCGAGAACATCGGCCCGATGAACTCGTCGGGAATGGCGCTCAGCAGAAACGCACGGTCCTTAAGCAAAGGAGTGAGTTCGAGCTGTTGCTGCAACGCCTCGAAGACGTCGTTTTCCGGGCCGCCGCCAATCAAGAGGTAGCAGTCGGGATGCATCGCCGCAATCTCCGCGAAGGCCGCCATCACCAGGTCCTTGCGCTTCGTGCGGTCCATGCGGCTCGTTTCGAAAATCAGCGGCTTGCTGGCGAGATCGTCCACGGGCACGCCGGTTTTCTCGGAGAGCCAGCGGTACGTGTCCTGCCTCTCGCTATCCGTATAGGCACGAAATACGTCGCGATCCACGCACGGCGGAAAATAATACGTGCCGTCGACCGGGACGTGATAGTGCGTCCACAGTCGTTCCGCGATCTTCGCCGACGTGGCCGCGAATGCATGGGTGCGCTGGCAGATCATGCGTTCGTGATTGCGTCGTTCGCAAAATTTCAGGTCGCGTCGCTCCGTCTTGCTGCGATGGCGATAATTGAAATCCTTGAGTTCTCCGAGCGAATGCGGCGTCCAAACGTGTCGATCGCAGCGCGCCAGCTCGTGTTTGAGGCGGCTGTCGGCCTCCGGCTCCTGCGCCAGGATCTCACGGCCGAGCGCGGCAGCCGCCACGAGCTGCTCATAGCGGGGGTCGAGATGCACGTCAGGTCGCTTCAGGTTTTCCATCACGTGATCGACCAGCCGGTTCTCGACCGTCGCATCGAGCGAGCGGGCAGAGGACCACAGGCTCGCGGCCCCGCGAACCTGGTCCTCGATCGAGCTGTGGGAAAGGCGAATGTGATACATCAGCATCCGGCCGAGGTAGAAGTCCGGCGATTCCCCCAATGCGCGCCAGTGGAGCCCGTCGTGCAAGGTGTTGAACGTCGATTCGGTGACGACGCCGCTCAGCAGCTGAGTCAGGGAACGCCCGACGATCAGGTTACGCCAGCGCTCGATGAGCCCGACCGCGAGGACGGCCGCGTCCCAGTAATGCGAGTTGATGAACTCGTACAGCTCCCACGGCTGGCATTCCCTGGCTTCCGCTTCCGACTGGCAAAAATTCATCAGCCAGTTGAGCTGCTCATCCAGCGCGACCGAGATATCTTCCTTGCGAATGAACGCGTCGCCGCCGCCCGGAACATAGACGTATCGCATTTGCGGCGACATGTATTCCGTGCCGCGCCGCATCTCGCCGCTCTCGAAATGCGGAAATCCACCGCGGGCAAAGACCGTGACCTTGTAGCCGAGCTTTTCCAGTTTTCCCGCGAGCGTGTTGACGTACACGTTCTGGCCACCCGTGTCGGGAGCTCCCCCGAAGGGAATCTCGCACCCGCCGTAGCCATGATTCGTGACGAGCGCGATCTCCGGGCGATCGATGGCCTGGAATTCAAGGTCTGAAGAACTCATCTTATTGTCTGACATCGTCTGGATCCGAACCTGTATTCAGGACGCTTTCGATTCGGGCGCCCGTTGCGCGGCGCGCCTCTGCAGCCAGTATTCGATGCCGTCGAGGACACCCCTGGCGTATTTGTGAGTCGACTGGAAGACCAATGGACTGTCGAGTGCCTTGAGTTCCGGGTGTGCATTGCCGACAACGACGCCGGCGAATCCGTAGTCGAACATCGCGATGTCGTTTGCGGAGTCGCCGCAAACGATAACGTCGCAGGCGTCGAAGCCGAGGTAGTGTGCCACGTACTCGGCCGCGGACCCCTTGTTGCAGCCGTGCGGCAGCACATCGAGGTCACGTTTCGAGCTGTAGACCAGTTCCGCGCGGATCGACTGCTCGCGCAGTATCGTGCGAATTCTTTCCAATTCGGCGGGATCGGCATCCCGGAGAAAGTAGCTGGCCTTGTAGTTCGACTGGAATTCATCCGCCTGAGGTTCGAGTCGCTTGAGTCCCGAGAGGGTCGACCGCGCGCGATCGCCGTCCCAATGTTCCAGTCGGTGATCGGGCCAGCCTGGAACGACCTTCCGCGATGGATAAAAGCAGATCTCTGTACCGACGCCGCCGATGACGACGTCCGGGTCGGGGAGGAGTGTGGTCTCGACCGATTCGATGATCGAATCCGGGAAGCGCCCGGACGTCAGGACCAGCTGAACGCGCGACTTATTCCGGTCGTACCAGTGTGCGAACTCTGCAAGGTGCTCGTCATCGCCAAGCAATGTGTAATCAACGTCGCTGATCAGGAGCGTCTGTCTGTTCACAATGGCAGTCCGGCCGCCGTGCAACACGAAGCGGAGACTAAATCATCCTCCAGGTTCCAGGCTTCATTTCTGCGGATCGTCGTCGGGCCCGTCGATTATCACGTCGGCACGACTCTTGTGTGATGATATTTCCTGGTGCTCGATGGCCAGGACTCGTTCGAGGAACGCTTCATTCGGATCACGGGCGCGATGTTTCCGCGCTCGATGTGTCTGCTTGTAGTCCCGATCGATAAACGCACGAATATCGATACCCTCGACCAGGGACGTGTAACAGCCTTCGACAATCGTGACGTTGCGAACGCCTGGTTCGATGATTTCGCAGGTCACGAGGTTTTCCTCGAACATCATCAGGGGCTTGGAGAGCGGCTTGTCGGGGTGTTCCTTCAGCGCACGGACATGGGATTCGATGAGATCGAGCCTCACTTCTCCCAGGCCAACCCACTCGATGTCGCTCTTGCGTCGCAGGTAGTTTGTCTTTGGCGGCAGCCTGAAATAGTCATCCTGGCAAAGGATCAGGCAGTGCCAGCCGTCCATCTCGAGCAGGGCGGCAAGACAGTTTGCGATCTCGGATTTCCCGGAGCCGGATTCGCCGGCGATCGACACGGATACCCTGTCCTCGGAGCCATTGAGCGCCTGCTCGACGTGCGGCAGGATCTTGGCCGCCGCTTGCCGGTGGTAGTCCGTAATGACCAGTTTGTCGCCAATCATGTCAACGAAGGTCCCAAGCCCGTGGCCTTACAGTGTAACAGAGCATGAACTTAAAGACTCTCGAGCGTCTCCGGGTACTCGGCGCTCAGGGGCGTCGTACAGGTCTCCACGGTGAGGCTCTCAACGCGAAAAGTCGCGTCCTCCGAATAGAAGCCGATCCGGCCCCGCGCGAACCGATCGTCGGCCAGGCTCAGGACGACGAAGCCATTCAATGACAGTTCAAAATACTGCCCGTAAGCAAGCAGGCTGAATCGATGCGGCCCTTCCCCGGTCAGGAAATTCGATGTCTGGAGCGGCTGATAGCGAAATGCTTCCTCGTGACTGCCCTCCGGGTTGTAGGCCCAGGCGCGCAGCTGTGCCAGGCCTTTGCGAAGATCGAGGCTCAGGAAATAGCCGTCGCCCTGTTCGTCGACACGAAGTACGAGCCCGTACTTGCCGCTGTCCTCGATGTGCAGCTCCCCGGACAGCACGAAGTCGTCGAATATCCCCCGAAGCAGGAACATCTCCATGCCGCTCCTGCATTCGACCTTGCATGTCCCTGGCGTCGCGCTCGAGCTTGCATGCGGATTGCCAAGCACCGGTGCAAGCGGAATCAGTTGCTGAGGATCCTGCTGGGACGAGAACAGTTTCCGGAAGCCGGCGAATCGTCTGAGCCGCAGTCGTCCTTCATCGTCGGCGATCAACTCCTTCGGCGGGGCCATCAGGTGCATACCCTCGATCTTCAGGCCCTTGTAAAAGAAGTTCCAGACCAGGTGGTGACCATCTTGCCGGCAGATCCTGGCGGCGTAGTTGCCCTGTGGAAGCAGAACGTTGTCGGCGGGGGTACGGTACGGCCCCTCGAGATTTTCCGAGTACCAGTAATGGACCTTGATGTCCTCCCGGATCGAGCAGACCAGGTAGTACCGACCCCCCAGTTTGAACAGGTTAGGCACCTCGAGGTCGTCGTAGCGCATCGGGTGGAATCCAGGGGGCTGCAGCTCGAAATGACCCGCGGCGGTTTCCTTGACAAAGGCGACGCAGCCCCGCCGGATGATCGGTCCATGGGATACGCGTGCCGATACGACGAGGAAGCCTTCTCCGTTATGCTGAAAGAAGCAGGGGTCACGAAAGCTCACCCAGTTTCGGCCCTCGTCGAGCGTCGACTCGTAATCCGGGCCTTTTGCTTCCAGGGGAAAGGGAGGTTCCTCGACCTTGCGCCAGTCGTAAAGATTGTCGCTGACCGCAAGGCCGACTCGCTGTACGCGCCCACCCTCGTCCATCGAGAGCCCGGTATAGAACATGCGCCACGAGCCGGGCTGATGCGGGTCTCGAGACACGTGCATCGTCCAGAGCATGTCGTCATCCCAGGCCGGTGGGTCGCTGATGAACAGCGCGTTCTTGACGCGCCGCCAGTGCAGGCCGTCTTTACTCACGGCGTGTGCGATGTAGTCGTGATTGGGCAGAGTCAGGTGAAAGAGGTGGTATTCGCCGTCGTGCACAACGACATCGACGTCCCCGATCTCGGATTTGCGAAAACCGTAACCTGTGTACACTGAACGGAGTTCCTAGGCGTCGATTGCCAGGGCTACGGCGCCCAGCAGACCGGCGTTAGACCCGAGGCCCGGCGTGACGATCAGTTCTTCCGCTCCCCTCGACAGTGCCGCGAGGTCAAGATAGCCGCTGAGATGCCGGGCCGTAGCCTCCCGGATCATCGGCAATAGCTCGGCGCAGTTCATGACTCCGCCGCCGAAGATCAGCTTCGTCGGCGACGCCGTGAGCAGCAGGTTGGCCGCGAGCTGCCCAAGGTAGTCGGCCTCCATGGCAAACGCCGGGTGGTCGGCAGGGAACTCGTTGAGTGGGTTCCCCCAGCGCTTGCCGATCGCGGGCCCGGCCGCGAGACCCTCGAAGCAGTCGCCGTGGAACGGGCACAGGCCCTCGAAGCCGTCGTCCGGGAGCCTGCGCGGCTTCATGTGGCCAATCTCCGGGTGCATCAGACCATGAACGGTGCGGCCGTTTACCACGATGCCGCCGCCGATGCCCGTGCCAACCGTGACGTAGGCGACATTGTCGTGGCCCGTAGCCGCGCCCCATCGCATCTCCGCGAGCGCGGCGGCATTGACGTCGGTGTCGAGAGCGAGCGGTAGCGAGGTCCACTCGCGGATTGCCCGCAGCACGTCGAAATCCTGCCAGGCTGTCTTGGGCGTTTTGCCGATGTGGCCATACCGTGGAGAGGAAGGATCGATATGCACGGGCCCGAAGCTCGCGATACCCAGAGCGGACGCGTCATCCAGCCTGGGTTCGAGCCAGTCTCTTATATCGCTGAGCGTGTCGTCGGGCTCCCGCGTCGGAATCGAGGTTCGCTCCAGCACTTCCCCTGCGTCAGTCGCAATGCCGCAGACGATCTTTGTGCCGCCCATTTCGATACCGGCAATACGCTGACTCCTGATCATGACAGCAGTGTACATCAACTGTCGCTTACACAAGCCGCGCCGAGGTGTAGTATCGGGTCGCAACGAGACGCGAGGATCAGAGCTTGAGACAGGACTACTTACAGATAAAAGCGTTGGAGCTGGCGCCACAGGTGTACGTTTGCGGGCAGTTGTTCGAACAGGATCTGCAGCTCGTGGCGAAACAGGGCGTTCGCAGCATTATGAACAACCGGCCTGACGACGAAGTGACAGGTCAGCCTTCGTCGGCGGACCTTGCAAAGCTCGCAGAAGAGCTCGGGATGACTTTTGTCCATTTTCCCGTCGAACCCGGCCCGATTTCCGGGGAAACGGCCGCCGCGTTTGCAAAGGCCAGTGACGACCTCGAGCGACCGCTGCTGATTTTCAGTCGTTCGGGCGCTCGCTCGACGAAGATCTGGGAAATGGCCGAATCGATCTAGCCGGTCAGTGCAACAAGCTCGCCATGCTTCTCCGGCACTGACTCACGCGAGGATCGTCTCCGAGCAGTTCGAAGATCTTCAATAGCCCGCGTCGACCGGCGTCGTCGCCGAAACTGCGGTTCTTCTGCATCAGTTTGAGCAGCAGTTCCATCGCAGTCTCGTAGTCCTCCTCGACTACCTTGCGAAGCGCAAGGAGATGCAACGCCTCGTGATCATCCTCATCGGCCTCGAGCCTGGTTTCGAGTTCGCCCGTGGCGGGGGTGCCGGCCACCTGGCCTGCGAAGAACAGATGACTACGCAGCGCGGCGACTTCCGGTTTGTCGCGCTCGTCCGCCGGCAGGCTGTCAAGAGTTGCCTCAGCGCCGCCGGCGTCGCCGGCAGCCAATTGCGCCCGGGCGAGGAGCAGGGCGACCCTCGGGTTGTCCGGATCGCTTTCCCTGGCTTCGTTCAACAAGGCGATGGCTTCCTCGGCGTTCCCGGCTTGCAGGCGCTCATGCGCCTCGACGACCGTTGCATCCGATTCGCGCGCGACGTGCCGGTCGAGGAATTGCCGCACCGCCTGCTCCGGCAGCGCTCCCATGAACTCGTCTACGGGCTGGCCATCACGAAACAGCTTTACGGTCGGAATGCTGCGGATGCCGAATCGGGCGGCAATTTCCTGTTGTTCCTCGGTATTCAATTTTCCCAGCAGGAATTTGCCCTCGTATTCGTCGGCCAGCCTGGCGAGGATCGGCATCAGGACCTGGCACGGCTGGCACCAGCTGGCCCAGAAATCCAGCAGCACGGGGACCCTGAACGAGGCCTCCATGAGCTGCCCGTAGTTCTCCGCGGTGACGTCGATGATGAAAGGCGAATCGGCCATGTTCACTCCCTGTCTTGCTGTGTTGTGCTGCCGCCTCGATTGAAAGTGGGGGTATTTGGCCAGAATACAATCCTGCCGCGATATGCGCTGGAGAGCTGGTGGCGCAACGGTTCCAGCGACAGCAGATGCGTCAAGTTCCTGCGATTATTGCCGATAACATGGGTTGGAACACCCCGGTCGGGTAGAAACAGGATGGAAAGACGCATGAAACGGGCCACGGCGCGAGAACAGACGACCGCATCAATAGAATCCTTGCTGCTCACGGCGATCACGCGGGCGCAGTCCCAATTCGTGCTCAGCCGCGACGCTCGCACCGTGTTCGACGGCATGCTGGAGGCCTTGCTGAACCTAACTGACAGCGAGTACGGCTTTATCGGTGAGGTGTTCCACGAAGACGACGGCACGCCGTACCTCAAGACTCACGCGATCACGAACATCGCCTGGAATGAAGAGACCCAGCAGCTGTACGACGAGAACATCGAGCAGGGGCTCGAGTTCCGCAACCTGAATACGCTGTTCGGCAGC
>JAAUYE010070707.1_pt1 | contig 22979 bp, 29 predicted proteins | sample 7278081 | NCBI WGS metagenome assembly JAAUYE01 (sample SAMN14350131, study PRJNA611818) | marine sediment metagenome | isolation source: surface marine sediment (0.6m) | place: French Polynesia: Moorea | collected 2018-08
ATTCTTACGTGTTACTCACCCGTCCGCCACTTGAGTTAAAAACTCTCGTACGACTTGCATGTGTAAAGCATACCGCCAGCGTTCATCCTGAGCCAGGATCAAACTCTCTTATAATTTCCATGAATTTGTTTATTCTTTTAACAACTTCTTTGAAGAAGTATCTCTCTAAAGTTGAATTATAGATTACTAAGTTAAGCGGATAAGAAAGACTTATCTTACATTTAATATTTTAAACTTAAAAAAATGTAAAATATTAATATAATGTTTACTAGAATTATAATTATATTCATAAAGTCATAAACTCTTAACCCAATAATTAAACGTTAAAGCAACTTATCTATATGAGTCATAAAAAAATTATGAAAATGCGCGTTTATAGAATTTATATCAATAATAAATTCATTTGTTTGAAAAAAGTTATGTTTTGATAATAATTCTGTAGAGACATAATCATTTTGATTTATAAAATGATCAGGAATTTGAATCCATTCTGCTTTTAGTATTTGTTGATTTAATCCTTCAATAATATGATTTGGTAAAAATTGAATATCTAAATCTTTATAAGCTTTTTGCATATAATTTAAGATATCTGGTCTTTCCTTATACCAAAATTCTCTTATGTCATTTGGAATCGGATAACGATACCATAAAATAGGTAAATAATGAAAAACTAAGACATCTTTCATTTGTTGATTGATAAACAGTTTTGTTTCTTCTCCTTCACTTGGTAAAAATGGCATGGTAAATACCAGGTGGTTTAAACTATCTGCTACTACTCCAAGTATACCTAAAAAAACACTTCCAGTAATGTTAACTCCAAATATTGATGGCACTATTCCTTGTAGAACATCTTCTGTCCAATCTACTGCGGCAACAAGATAAGACCATGGGAATGTATATGGGTTTATGTAAATATACCAAGATAGAGCTATTCGTAAGATTACGATTTGAGAATAAACCATAAGACCTACAAATAAGACTTCCCGTATAGTTTCTAAAACTGTTATATCTAAACAAACATGCAATCGGACTTGAATAAATTCTGACACCCAATCAGGTAAAAAATAAATGTTTTTATAATTTTCAATATAAAAATTATAGAATCCCTCCTCTTTGCTTTCATAAATATATCTTGTAACAGGTTCAACTTTAGGTGCTGGACCGAAGATCATTTCGAACCAATTTTCTGGTTCCTGGATAGGAGGCCAGAAAGTTTGGTGTCGTGGTAGACTATCGAGAAATTTTGATCTTCTATATAGTTCAGTTGGAAGATCATACATAGTCGGCATTCCAGGATTTTCTGGATAGCCGAATAATTTAGCTATTTGCTGAAAAAAATTCTTTACCGTGTCATAAAAGGCAGTTCGAACCGGAACAAATTTGTCGTCTAAACTCATTAGTGATTTTGAATTAATGTTAAAATATTAAGTTAACAATATACTTTAATTAAATATTTATTTTTATTATTTCCTGACTCGACTTTCTAACCAATTCTAAAATTCTATTTGACAATTCTATTATTATATACTTTTCCTGGTTTCTATAGTATTTAGATACCATTACCAGAATAATCAAAATCGAAATTCGGCATAAATGTTTTTTGAGATTATTGTTATTATTATCTTGATTGTTGCTCATTTTTTTGCTCTATTAAAATTAAACTGATGCCACTAGCATAAAAAATAAATTCAATTCTATCAATAGTTTTTTCCATTTTTAAAAAATTTTTTCTTACTTACCTCGATTGAATAAAAAAATAAAAAATTTTCGGGATAGTAGGATTTGAACCTACGACACCCTGCTCCCAAAGCAGGTGCTCTACCAAGCTGAGCTATATCCCGAATCAAACTATTTAATCTTAGGTAAGAAATTTTACTAAAGTTTATCTTACTAAATTTCTAGTAATTACACAAGGTTTAATTTAGTTGTTAATCTAATTAGTATAATAGCTAGAAATATCAGTTTCTACTTTTTTAAAAGTAGAATTCAACTACTCTTGAATATTTATTTTTTCTTCTATATAATCAATTACATCTTGAATTGTTATAAATTTGCCTTCTTCAACCATTTTATCAATATCATCTAAGTTTATTTCAATGTTAAACGTTCTTTCAAATTCACTTAATAATTCAAGCATTTCTCGAGAATCAGTTCCAAGTTCTATTTCAAATCTTGCCTCAGGTTGAATTTGATCGTATTGAAAACTAAATTTTTTACATAAAATTGTTCGAATCTTATCGAAAATAATAGGCATTTTCTAATACTCCATTTGATTCTTTTATGAAACTATACTATAAAAAGTAATTAAAAAAAATTAGGGGAATTTAAAGTCGCTGGTATTCATTAGAAATATTCTTTGAATACCAGCTAAAAATCATTTCTTAGTCTTTATTCAAACTTCCATCAATATAATCTAATGCATCTTGAACAGTTGCAATTTGACTAGCAGCTTGATCATCAATTTCAACATCAAATTCATCTTCAATTGACATTACTAATTCAACAACATCTAATGAATCTGCACCTAATTCTTTTCCAAAATCTGCTTCTGGTGTTACTTTACTTGGGTCGATTCCTAATTGTTTTCCTACAATATTTTGTAATCTTGCAAGGTTGTCTTCCATTTTTTAAAAACTCCTTTATAAATTAAATAACATTATTTATTCACACAAATATTATTATACTATAAAAACTAAAACTTTTTAAAGTTTTTTATAATTTTTTACGAACTAATAAATTTAACAAGTTTCGTTACTTGATACAAACTTATTTGATTTAAAGTATAAATTGGAATATTTCTCTGTTTGGCTAAATTTTTTAATTTAAAGTTTTGTTTTAAATGTTTCTTTAAACCAATAATTAAACTTGCTTTATTAATTTCATTTGTTAAGATGAATTTAAATCCCATCCTTAATAAAACTTCTTTCAGTAAATTATTTGAGAGTGAATAAGAATATATAACTAATTTTTTAAGTTTCAACTTCATCGATTTATCATTTTTGGATTGATTAACTAAAATCCAATTTTTATTAACAATATTTATGGAATTATTAATATCATTTTGATTTCTTAATAACGAATTACCATTATGATGAAATTTCTGGCATTTAATTTTTGTTTTTTCAACAAGAGAGAATTGGCGAACCTGTCCAATTGTAAAATTTCCCCGCAAAAATAGATCAACTGAATTTTTTACATCCTCATGAATAGTCCATGAATTTTGATGATTTATTTCAATTATAATTTCAAAAGCAGGATAAGCTTTTCTTTCAAGAATACTCTTTTGTGTCCCTCGACGTTTGGCTTCATCATCACTTAATGTAACGTATTGAATTCCTCCAATTAAATCTGCTAATGGTGGATTTTTTATTAAATTTTCTAAACAATTACCATGAGTTGTACCTACGAGTTGAACACCTTTTTCTGCAATAGTTCTAGCAGCTAACACTTCAAGTTCTGTACCAATTTCATCAATAATAACAACTTGAGGCATATGATTTTCAACGGCTTCAATCATAACTTGGTGTTGCAATTCAGTTTTCGCAACTTGCATTCGCCTAGCTCTACCAATTCCCGAATGTGGAATATCACTATCTCCTGCTATTTCATTTGATGTATCAATTATGATTACACGTTTTTCCATCTCATCAGCTAAAACTCGTGCAATCTCACGAATAATTGTTGTTTTACCAACACCAGGTTTTCCTAAAATTAAAATCGATTTTTCTGACTCTAGTAAATCTCGAACTACAGAAATTGTCCCAAAAACGGCTCTCCCAACCCGACAGGTTAATCCATTTATTAAGAATTGACGATTTCTAATACAACTTATTCTATGTAAAGTCCGTTCAATTCCAGCTCGGTTTTCATTACTAAACTTACTAATACGTTTTGTGACATAATCTATGTCTTGCCAAGAAACGATTTTCTGAGATAAATACTCTGGTCCACTAACAAAACGAGCTTCGGGACGTCGACCTAAATCTAATACAATTTCAATAAGTTGATCCTTATAAGCATGCTGATTTAAATGTTCTTGAAGAAAAAAAGGTAAGTTTTCAATTAATTTTTCTAAATCGTTATTCATATTCATCTTATAAAACCTTTTGTCACTTTCTAATTTAAATTATACTTTGAAGCTAGATATAATTTAAATTAGGTTAAATTTTTTGAGGGTTTATGTCTTAAACTTATTAAAATAGAAAGTTTTAAATCTCATCATTAAAAATTAATGAGTATCTACTAACGATTTAAAAGTTGATGCATCTAGTACAGCAATTTGCGAAAGCATTTTTCGATTTAAGTCAATATTAGATTTCTTAAATTTATAAATTAATTGACTATACGAAACCCCATTTAGTCTAGATGCAGCATTAATACGGGTAATCCAAATTCTTCTAAAAAGTCTTTTTTTTTGTTTTCGACCTATATAAGAATATCTTAATGCTTTCATTACTTGTTGATTGGCTATTCTAAATAAAATAGAATGTGCACCTTTATAACCACTTGCAAGAGATAAAATTTTCTTACGACGTTTACGAGCTACATTTCCACGTTTGACTCTAACCATTTGAATTTTTACTAATTAATACATTAATAAGGTAACATTAGTTTAATAGCTTTACTATCATTATTAGTTACTTGAATTATTTGAGATAATTTTCGTTTTTGCCGATTTGATTTTTTCATTAAAAGATGACCTTTAAATGCATGACGACGCAAAATATTATTATTACCAGTTCTTTTGTATCTTTTCCATGCGGCCTTTCGAGTCTTTAATTTTGGCATACGCTTTTAAATTTTTTTTTGAGAATAGAATGCTTTTAAATAAACGTTTGATCTTAAGGGATGAGAATATACAATGTGGTCTCCAGATTTCCAATCTCCAGGACACGTTTGTCCTGGATTTTCTTTTACATATTGAATTGATTTTAAAACACGGAGTATTTCATCCACACTTCGACCGCATAATAAATTATTAAGTACTGATGCCATCACGATCATTAAAATAATAATTCCTGTAAATGGCACCAGATGTCCGTTTCCCTTTTGCTTTACAATAAGATGCTGCTTCTTCAATACCAGTTTTCATTTCTGGTACATTTTTCCAAACACCGTTATCTTGGTATTGCAGATAACCATTTTCAGTATTAGATCGTAAGTTCTTTGCTTCACTGCACATCTTTTTGATTTCAGCGGCGTTGTAATTAAAATCGTCATCATCTTTAAAGAGGATGTCTTCTTTAGAAATTATTTTCTTCTGAACTAATTTAATTTATCAAAGAAGTCATTAACATATTTTTCATTTAGTGCAACCATATATTATTTACGTCCCTCTCTTACTATTGCTACAATCTTTTTACATTTGTCTACTACCACTGAATTTGATATTCTATTATATGCTTTACTAATTTGGGCAGCGTCTTTCAGATCCAAACCAGCACCACGTTGAATTTCTTGTGTAGCATTTAAGATCATTGGAAGTCCAATGAAATGCGACAGAGGTCTTAAGAATAAACCATTTAAAACTGTTTCAACACACCACATTGGTCTACTACAAGTCCAACCAATCGAGCCACACGCTCTTCCAACAATATTGTCACCACAAGCTATTGAACAATATTCAAAGAAAAGCGCTCCTAAATATAATGTACCAACAGTAGTCATAGGAGCCTTAGTTATAATCTCTTTACCTGTTAGACCAATAGTCTTTGCGATTGTTACTGCTCTATAAGTTTGCATCGCAGGTAAAGTATTTTGAAGATAACGCATCGAAAGGTAAACTTTCTTCTGAAGTCCGGTGTGTTGCACCACAATAGTTTTATCTTTGAAGAAGTCTGTCACATCGTTATATGCCGTATCCACTGTTACACCTAATCTCTGTGATGCTTTTGGAAGTAATTGGTGAAAATTACTCATTAAATTTTTACTTGATTTACTATTAATGACTATGACCTTTGATTTAGTATAAAAGTCTACTCCATCAGAAATATCCCCTAGCGTGCAAACTATTGAATATCCTTTCGGATCGACGAAACTATAGTCGTAGCAGTTAGCATAACCATCTATATTAACGTTTGGCAAAGTATAGTCCTTAATAGAAGTTAAAATCTGCAAATCAGTAGTATCGTTAATGTCGAATAAATAATCGATAGAATTATCCATATTATAAATAATAATAATAATATTATAAATAATAATAATAAGTATTTTACTTGCAAAATAATATACTTTGCAACTTGCATTTTAACCCTTAGCTGGAGAGCTGGTCCAATCTCCAGGACACGTTTGTCTTGGATTTTCTTTTACATATTGAATTGATTTTAAAACACGGAGTATTTCATCCACATTTCGACCGCATAATAAATTATTAACCGTATAATACTGAATTATACCTTCTTTGTCAATAATAAATAAACCTGGAAGTGAAAATCCCTCACGTGTTAATAAGTTATATTTTTTGCTTATAGTGTGATTTAGATCTGAAATTAATGGGTAATTAAATCTATTTAATCCTCCTTGACTACGTTTTAATAATAAATAATATATATGAGAAAATGGACTATCCACTGAAATTGCAAGTATTTGGGTTGATAAACGTCTAAATTCAGATACACGATTACTTAGTGTAATTAACTCAGTAGAAAAAAGAGAGGTAAAGTTTGCAGGGTAAAAAATAAGAATAACATATTTTTTTCCATGATAGTCCGACAAACGAACTTTTCCTAATCGATTTTTATAGATGCCTATAGTTAAAAAATTGGGCGCTGGTTTTCCAACTTGTAATGAGTCAATCATAATTTAGAATTTATTCATAAAAGTTAAAAGGTTTAATTACAAAATAAGAATTCTGTGACTTTTTTAAAAATTTAGCTTTTTATTTTATTAGTTAGGTTTCAACTCGTCTGTCCGATATATGTTACTCTTACAAAAATAACACCTTAATTAACATATTAAAAAAATGCAAGTAAATATTAACATGAATAATCTTGGATATAATTATTAACAGATGTAAGAAGTTGAAAAATAAAGAGTCAATTTTTCAAAGTTTTAAGTGATTCATAGATAGCAAGAAAGGAACTAGAAACAATTTAAACAATTATATTGTAGGCACCTCAAAAAAACTTATAACTTATAAGTATGTATAATGGGATCTGTCGCGGAAAAAAGTATTTCTAAAGGGGTTAAGGATTATATATTTATATCTGGGGGTAACACAATTTGTTCTAGTTTATATCTAACATTTAGAATAGACGAAATATTAAATAGTAGCCAGAATATTTATCTGTAGATTAATCTCAGAGGGTCAGTGAGCAAACTTTATACAGTCTCAACATTAAATCTTGTCTTGTATGAGTTCCTTTTTCCAGCCTTTTCCACGCTCTTGCTTGATTTTCATTAGCATCAAATTGTTTTATTTCAACAGGTTCTCCCAAAGATTCATAACGGTCTAATCTATGAATATCATAAAATAAATGATTTTTACAATTTTGAACATTCTTGCGTTTGTACCCTGTATTTTTTGCGATAGCATCCACATCAGTTTTACTTTTACGAATACTGTCATATTTTTCTTCGGCACTTCCCATTTCTTATCAAGATCTTCTACAGTCAGTTCTGCTTTAAATCCGTCGTGAGCTTCCATTGTTCTCGTATTTTGTTCTGCAGATGAACTTGGATTATCTTGACTTGATAGAACTGTTATAGATCTGGGTATCTCAACTGAAAACACTAACTCAAGAATCTTGGATTGCCATTGATCGCTCTAAACGTGGGCCTAGCAATCATAAGGCATTTCTTACCAAAGAAGGTAAGAAAATTATTCAAGATCGAAAAAAAGATTTTCAATTTATTCTTTTAATCAAAGAACCAGATGCTTACGTTTTTACATCTGAAGCCAAACATTACCAAAAGTTACGCCGCGAAGCAATTACCAAAGGCGTTAACAAAGTTATGCGATCGGTTTCCAAACGACTTCCTGGGCAACCAAATATTACCAGTCACAGCTTTCGAATTGGCTATATTACCCAGTTGTGGAAAGATTCCAAAGATATTGAGTTTGTCAAACAATTTATTGGTCATCAAAAATTAGATACTACTTCGGCTTACGTTACCAAATTATCTGATCAGGAAAGACAGAAACGTATCGACCAATTAAAAAATCCTACTCAATGGGCTTTTCTAGCCTGACTAGGGTAAGTTTAGCTTAAGATGAAATTAAGTCGAAAATAGACCTACTGATTAGTGAATAGTTTATAAATCGTTAGGTCTATTGATTAAATGAGATAAATGTTTTTATTTTTCTTGTAGTTTTAATAGCAAGATTTGGGCACAATCTTTTAATTCTTTTTCATCAGACATAGCAATCTCAGGATCTGGACTAAAACTATCACAAGAACCATAAATGCGTGCAAGTAAGTCACCTAGTTCCGGTCGACTAGGTTTTAAAAAATTTGCCAATTCTAACGATTCATTTCTTTTCATTTGACCAAGTTTTCGACTTATTCCCTCATAGATACCCATAAAAGAATATGAAAAGTCATCAGCATTAATTTGATCAGTCAGAAAATTCTTTGCTAGTTCGATATATTCTTGTTTTTCCGAGTAATGAAGATTGTTTTCAATTGTCACCGAAAAGTTTAAGAGTAAGTTAAATGCTTCAGAATCCTTCTTACGTAAAGATTTTTTATTTTTTTTTAACTCGTTTGAATATTTCAACAGTTTAAAAAATTTTTGTTGCTTGTTCATAGGTTTTATATTAATAGATTAATCAATTTTATTTTCTTCTTGCAATGCTTTTAATTGTTTAGCACTAATGGGCTGAGCTTTTTTTTTTTTTTTAATTTGACCTGTAAATTCACCTTCATTATGTATACCAACAAAGAAACCGGATTCGCCATAGTCCGGACTATAATAACCGTGACTTTTAATTCCACGTATGCTAACATCTGGAAAAGGTTCAGTGTTTGGATCTTTAAGAATTTCCTCCAAAATGTCCCCAAATTTTTCTTTATTCTCGTTGTTAATTCGTGTACGAGTCTGTTTGTATGCTGTTAGCTTTTGATTCGGGTTAGGTGGCAAAGGATCATCAATACCAAGAGTATGAGCATGCTTAGAAGTGAGATGATTTGTCGACTTATCAGTCAATCTACCTTTTACTCCATCATGAGCGGTTATTTCTCGGACAGAGTCTTGTTTTGATTGACTTACAACTGTTATTGATCTCGGTCCACGTGCGCACCCTGGATTGTATGGGTCCGTAATCGGTCGATTACCACCTTCAACTGGACCAGTTTGAAATTGTTGTGCCAAACGATTCGCTGCTGCTGTCCGTGAGCCTTTCCAAGTATTTGGCGCCCAAGCCTCAGTAAAACTACTTCCTCCTGGTTTTGATTTAGCAGCTTTTGGTCTATTAGTGATAGCCTTACGTGCATCACTACGTGCTCTTGCCCCGGGACTGCTGCCTTTGCCTAAGTCACCTCCAGAGATATTAAGAAGATTACGAACAGAAGGGCTCTCAGAGCCTTCCATCGCTTGATATGCTTGAGTCGAGCTTGAATGTTCTAGTTGTCTTTCGGTTTGAGTTTGTGGTTGAATTATGGGCTCTACTGGCCTTGAACTTCCAAATCTCAATCCTAAAGCGAATATAAAAGTAACGAAACTAATTGTTATTTTCTGCACTACACCACATTTAGAAATTACTTGTGTAATTTTATAAGTTTTATGAATAATCCCTTTGAGAAAATCGACGGTTTTGTTTACCAGCTCTATTTCATAATTTACATCTCTTACATCCCCATAGGTGTAGGGATAACCGATATTAGCCATAATATATTAATTTTAAATTATATAAATTTTTATAAAATAACTCTTCAACTAAACAAACCGTTCCTACCCAACACTTTTGTTTCGAACATTTTTCCAATTTGATTTGAGGGATAGCTACTAAGCTTTGAAAAGAAGTATCACTAAAAGAAGTTGAGAGAACTCCCTTCTGTAGTTTTTTAAAAAACTCTTTTATTTTTTCTAATTGATAATGGTTTGTGGGTTTAATCGTAGGATCTTGAAATTCTAAAAAATCTCGTAATTTAAAACTAACTTGTCGATAAGGAATTCCATATAAATATTGAATTTCGAAATCTAAATATTGAGCATAATTTAAAAATTTAATAAGCATGACAAAAGTTTTTGTATCCACATTCATTTCAGACTCTATATAATCTGTATTCAAAAAAAACTGTGGGATTATTTTTTTTCGGATTGGTAATGTGCGTCCTAAATACTGAAAGTAATGGTTGGTTAATTCCTGCTCAAAATTTTTAAGACTGTTAGAGATTAACAGGGAATGACGATTTTGAAGGGATTTTCCTTTCATCTCATGCTCAAATTTTAAAGAGTTTTTTGTTTCATATATCCGAAAATAATTATTGCTTGATCGATTTCCGATCTTCAAGATGCAGCCTTTCGCATTTTTCTCTAATTGAACATTTTTATTGCTTTGTTGTAATTGTTTTTGACAATACTGTAAAAAATCTCTGGGCGAAATTTTATCGTCGGTTTTATCCAAGCTTGAAAAGATAATCAGCTATTTTTCTCTTTGTAGAATCTTCTAGTTTTTGAAATTTAAAAGAAATATAATCGACAACTAGATTTTCAGATTGAAAAGTTAATTTTTTCATTTTACTAATCTCCTTTAACTAATCGAATATAATTCAATTCTTGTTTCAAAATTTTATAAATGGTGTTCTTGCCTCTGCCGGTTATTTTGGCAATTTGAACATTGGATAACTTCTTTTCTTCTTTCAAATGTTTTACTTCAGCTATTAATTTAGGGGTAATGACAGTCTTACGCCCAAGGTATTTGCCAGCCTTCTTAGCTGCCTCTATGCCCTGTTTTTGACGCTCTCTTCTACGTTCATGCTCAAATGTGGCAATAGCAGCTAGATTGGTAGCAATTGATTTATTAACAGCCATGTCATTAGAATATGGTAAGTCCAACGATATGAATGTAACATTCTTTTTGAAAAGTTTTTCTTGTAGCTTTAAAAATTCGAGTGTGTTTCTGGAACAACGATCTATTTTAGTGACTAATAATAAATCATTTTCGTTTAATTTATTATCAATGATATCAATGAGGTTATAGAAAATAGGTCGTTCAGAGATGTTATCGGCAGCGGATCCAACCTCAATGTGAATGTTTTTCTCAGGGACGCCTAGTTGAAGAAATTCTTGCTTCTGAGATTCTAAAGAAGAATTTTCTTCTTGTGATTTGGAACTTACACGGGCATACGCAAAACGACGGTTTTTAGGAATATCGTCTTTGGATTACCTCCATATGATGGTTAGTTTTTCCTTATGTACTTTAGTTTGTCAAGAGTTAAAAAGAGGTCGAAAGGTGGGGGTTCATTTAGAGTATACTTTATTTAAGATAATAAAGTTTATAAAAATGAGAAAATAAAAAATTTAACAAATTGCTCTTGCCTTAATTTTTTCCTATATTATACTTTTTTAGAAGTAGTATAAATCTTACTTAATAATAAAAAAGGTAGTACCATATTTTATTATTAAGTTTTTTAATTTAAAAATTTAATTTTCAACTTCCACTAATTCATCCAGCGCAAAGTTATTTGTATTAGTCCCACTATAGTTTACTTTTTCAAATCTAACAACTACAGGATAACGAATTCCACTTTGATCTACTGTTGCTACTGTTCCAACTTCATTGAACCAATATGATTCTTTTCTAAGAATCCGAACTTTTGAACCACGACTTATCATAATATCAAATACTAATCAGTTATTATAGTATATTACTTTTTATTTTAAATTATATTTATATAATTTAAACAATAAAATTTTTTAAAAAGTTGTTTTCAAAAGTTTAATTATGGTATTCTATAAATAAGAACAAATTTATATAAATATTATATTAGGAAATAAAATGAACCGTGATACAATTCAAAAAATCCTTATTGGATTTATTATTTTAATCTGTATTTTTATTGCTTATAAAGTATACACTCTTATTGGAGGCGATAAAACAGGGTTAAATGCAAACGTTAGCAGTTTAAGAATGACATATGGACGACTTTTAGAATACATAGAAATGGGATGGGTAACAAAAGTTGATTTATATAACAATTGTAGAACAGCTATTGTTCAAGCATCAAGTCCAGAACTTGGCAATCGACCACAATCAATTCGTGTGGAATTACCAGTAGCAACGTTCCAAATTATTCAAAAATTAAAAGAATATGATATTAATTTTGATGCACATCCAATTCCAGAAAAAAGTATTTTCCTTACTATCGCTAGTAATTTAATATTACCACTAGTGTTTGTAGCAGGTTTAATCTTTTTCTTCCAAAATTCTGAGAATTTCCCACCAACAGCTGGCGGATCACCATTAAATTTAGGAAAATCACCGGCTCGTGTTGGACAAAATCCAGAAACAGGAGTTTCTTTTAAAGATATTGCTGGGATCGATGAAGCAAAATCGGAATTCGAAGAAATTGTTTCATTTTTAAAGGAACCCGAACGATATACAATCGTTGGTGCGAAAATTCCTAAAGGTGTTTTATTAATTGGTCCTCCAGGAACTGGGAAAACGTTATTAGCAAAAGCCATTGCAAAAGAAGCAAGTGTTCCATTTTATAGTATTGCTGGTTCAGAGTTTGTAGAAATGTTTATTGGTATTGGTGCAGCCCGAATTCGTGATTTATTTAAGAAAGCTTCCGAAACAACTCCGTGTATTGTTTTTATTGACGAAATTGATGCAGTCGGTCGACAAAGAGGTGCAGGTATCGGTGGGGGAAATGATGAACGTGAACAGACTTTAAACCAATTATTAACTGAAATGGATGGGTTTAGAGAAAATAAAGGTGTAATTGTAGTTGGAGCTACGAACCGAAGTGATATTTTAGATTCAGCATTATTACGTCCTGGACGTTTTGATCGACAAATCACAGTTAATTTACCTGATAGAAATGGTAGGCTTGGTATTTTACAAGTTCATTCAAAAAATAAAGTATTAGCTCAAAACATTTCTTTACTTCGATTAGCTAATCGAACAATAGGATTCTCAGGTGCCGATCTAGCCAATGTATTAAATGAAGCTGGAATATTAGCAACACGTAACCAAACTTTACAAATTTCAGACAAAGAAGTTAGTGAGGCTATTGATCGAATTGTTGGTGGGATTGAAGGTACAGAACTAGACGATACCAAAAATAAAAGATTAGTTGCTTATCATGAAGTTGGCCATGGTGTTGTGGGAACAGTCTTAAAATGGAACGATGAAGTTGAAAAAGTAACTTTAACACCACGAGGCAACGCAAAAGGTTTAACATGGTTTATACCAGTTGAAGATCAAACATTATTAACTTACGGTCAATTAAGAGCAAGGATTACTACAATTTTAGGTGGTAGAGCAGCAGAAAAAGTTATATTTGGTGAAGGAGAATTAACAACAGGTGCAAGTGATGATTTGCAACGAGTTACAAAAATTGCTCGGCAGATGGTAAAAAGATATGGTATGTCTTCTCTAGGTCCTATGTCTTTTGAACCAAATCCAAATCGAAGACGATTATTTGCACCACCGACTAGACAGCCAATGAGTAATAGAGTTGATGCTGCAGTAGCTTCAATTGTTAAAGATTGCCAAGTTGACGCAATCAAGATTGTAAGAGAAAATCGAGTTGCAATTGATTTCCTTGTTGATGAATTAGTTGCAAAAGAAACTTTAAGTGGAAAAGAATTCCGTAAACTTTTTAATAAATATTCAACATTACCAATCAAATACCAGAAACCTAGAATTGAACCGTTTTCTAAAAAACACAAAATGCAAACAATAAATGGAATTACTGAGAAATTGAAAGATGCAAAACCAATGATAGAAGTAAACAGCGCTGAAAAGTAAAAAAGTCAACGTTAAAAATTGAAGTAAAATTAAAAGATAAAAACTTTATATACTCTTAGTATTGATAAATTTTAATTTTCAATACTAAGAATATATTTAAACATGTAATACTAATACAATATTTTTCTTTTGTATATATATCGAGTTTAAAAATATACCGAATTCAATTATTTTATTTTTAAAATTTTAACTAACAGAATAGAATCAAGCAATTTATTGAAATTTATTGATTTTTTGCAAATAAATCCTTCGATTCAGCAATAATTTCTTTTAATGATGTTTCTGCTTCTTCTGTAAATTGATTTGTAGAATTAACAATTTCTACAAATGGTTTTTGTGAAATATCTAAAAATTTAATTAAACTAGCACAATATTTTTTAACATCACTAACTTCTAAATCATCTAAATATCCATTAATTCCTGTGTAAATTAAGGCAACTTGTTGAGGTACTGATAAAGGTGAATTTTGTGGTTGTTTTAATACTTCACGTAATCGTGTCCCACGTGCTAATTGTTTTTGTGTAGCTTCATCTAAATCCGACGCAAATTGAGAAAATGCTTCTAATTCAGCAAATTGCGCTAATTCTAATTTTAACTTACCTGCTACTTTTTTCATTGCTTTAGTTTGTGCAGCCGATCCTACCCTTGATACTGAAATACCAACATTAATTGCTGGACGAATACCAGAGTTAAATAAATCATTTGATAAGAAAATTTGCCCATCTGTAATTGAAATTACATTTGTAGGAATATAAGCTGATACATCACTTGCTTGTGTTTCAATTATTGGAAGTGCTGTCATACTACCACCACCTAGTTCATCGTTAAGTTTTGCAGCACGTTCTAATAAACGAGAGTGTAAGTAGAATACATCACCAGGATAAGCCTCACGTCCTGGAGGACGACGTAATAATAATGACATTTGTCTATATGCCATCGCTTGTTTAGTTAAATCATCGTAAATAACTAAAGTAGCTTTTCCTTTATACATAAAATATTCAGCTAAGGCTGCTCCAGAATATGGCGCAATATATTGCAATGTAGCTGGGTCATTTGCACTAGCAGATACAACAATTGTATATGGCATAGCACCTTTTTCTTCAAGAACATTCACAACTTGTGCAATTGTAGAAGCTTTTTGACCAATACCTACATAAACACAAATAACATCTTCTGTTTTTTGGTTAATAATGGTATCTACAGCAATTGAAGTTTTCCCCGTTTGACGATCTCCAATAATTAATTCTCGTTGTCCACGACCAATTGGAATCATTGCATCAATTGATGTAATTCCTGTTTGTAATGGTTCACAAACTGATTTACGACTAATAATGCCCGGAGCCATTGATTCAATTAATCGACTTTCTGACGTAACAATCTCTTCTTTTCCGTCAATACCATTACCTAATGGATTAACAACCCGCCCTAAGTATTGTTCACCTACAGGAATTTGGGCAATTTTACCAGTCGCTTTAACTGTACCACCTTCTAAAATTTGACGGCCTGTGCCCATTAATACGACACCAACATTGTCATTTTCCAAATTTAAAGCAATACCAATTGTTTTGTCTTCAAATTCTAAAAGTTCGCCACTCATTACTTGGTCAAGACCATAAACACGAGCAATACCATCACCAACTTGTAATACAGTACCAATATTATCTACTTTAACATCTTGATCATATTTCTCAATTTGTTCACGGATAATACTACTAATTTCGTCTGGACGAATATTTATCATTGTATTATTTTTAAGATAAAAAGTTAATAAAAGATTTTTTATAATTAAATGTCTAAAGCTGCATCTAAATGTTTTGCTAATTTTTGTAATTGATTTTTAATAGTAAAATCAATAATTTTTGATTCAGTTTTAATTAAAAATCCACCAATTAAACTAGAATCAACTGTGATTATTAATCTAATTTCTCTTGCGTTTGTTAATTCTTTTAATTTTTTAACTAACGTATTTTTTTGTAAATTTGTAAAAGCAAATGCTGTTGAAACTTCAACCATTTTAATAGATGCAGTTTCATATACTAATTCTAAATAATTATTAATGATTGAACTTAATAAATTAATTCGATCACGATTTACTAAAACGAGTAAAAATTTAAATGTTTCAGTATTTACTTGTGACTCTAAAACTTTAGTTAAAACTTCACGTTTTGCGTTTTGACTAACAATTGGATTATCAAGATATTCAGTTAATTCAGAGGCTTCATTTAAGAATATTTCCAAATTTTGAAAATCGGCTGTAATTTGATGCATGATGTTTTTCTCAACTGAAAAATCAAATAAAGCCCGTGCATAAGGAGTTGCAATCTTAGATGCTAATGGATTTCCACTCATAATAAATCTCCTTCTAATTTATTAATGGTCTCATTAATCAATGCAGTTGCCCGTTCTTTTGGTTCAAACGTTTGTTGTGCTCGAACAAATGTTCGTTTTAACACAAGTGAAATAATTTGTTGTTTAATGTCTAAAAAAATTTGGCGTTCTTTTGATCGAAAAGTAGCTAAAGCTCGTTCAAATCGTATTTTTAAATTTTTTCTGGCTTCAAAAGCATCTGATTCAAGCAATGTTTTTTTTGTCACTAGAGTTTCATTTTTTATTTCATCAATAACAACTTGAGCTTGATCTAATTGTTTTTGAGCTTCACTTAAACGCTTTTGTGCTTCATTTAGTCGATCTTCTGCATCTCGGACACTTTTTACAATTGTTGTTTTTCGTTCTTCTAATAATGATCCTAAGAAATCTCGACCAGTGTAAGTTACAATTGCAATTACCGCAATAATGTTAATTAAACCTGTTTCGAGAATATCTAAGTTTAACCCGATACCTTCTTCGTTGGCAAGTAATGTAAAAATTTGATTAAAATTTTCCATATGTTCAAGTTTTTATATAAACCGTTCAGTTATAAAAGGAAAATTACTTTTAACAAAAAATTTAAATCGATAAGCTAGTTTCAATATCTATACATAAAGATTGAACGATTTCATCCAAGCTATTAAATACTATCTTTTTTTTATCAAGAAAATCCTTTGTAATAGTATCTAATAAATTATCGATATAGTTTTGAGAAATATTTAATTCAATTTCTAAAATTTCTTTATGAATTTTTTGTGAATTTGTAATTTCTAATTGTGCATCTTTACGGACGCTAGTTAGTTCTTCTTCGTATTGTATTGTTAGTTTGTTGGCTTCCGCTAAGATCTCTGACGCTTTACCAAGATTAGTTAAAATATATTCTTTACGCTCTTCAATAATAGTTAATAACGGGTTATATAAAATTATATTTAAAATAACCATTAATAATAAGAATTGGATTGCTACTAATGGTAAAGTCGCATCAAAGTCAAATAATCCACCAGGACCACTAACTTCTTCTGAAATTAGTATTGAAAGATTAATCATATAAAATTTATATTTTATACTCTAGAATAAAAATTTTTTTTTAGAAAAATAGAATTATTAATCTTATTATTATTAATTTTAAGGCTATTCTATTTGTTTAATTTAAGAATTAAACTTAGATTGTTTTCTTCACCCATACAGTTTTTTAGTGCAAAACTATATAGGTGAAAAAAGTAGTACAAAATAGAATAAAATAAGATTATTCAATTAAAAATAATATTTTTAGTTTAAATTGATAATTATCTTCTTAATAAATTAACTAAACGGATTAGCAAATAATAAAACTAAAGCTACAACAAGACCGTAGATAGTTAACGCTTCCATGAAGGCTAAACTTAATAATAATGTACCACGAATTTTGTTTTCTGCTTCTGGTTGACGAGCAATACCTTCAACTGCTTGACCAGCAGCAGTACCTTGACCAATACCAGGTCCGATAGCAGCTAAACCAATAGATAAACCAGCAGCAACAACAGAAGCAGCAGAAATGATAGAATCCATAATAAATTTTAAATTGTAAGTGTTTATATAATTTTTTAAAAATCTAATTCGAATAATTTATATTAACTTTACTCAAGTGCTTCTGCAATATAGGCAGCTGCTAACGTTGAGAAAATTAAAGCCTGCACAGAACCAGCATTTTTTGTCAATCCTGTAACCGTGAGACTTATTGGATCAGCAGTCTTGCCATATTCGAAATAATTTCAGACTGCTGATTTCCGTATAACCATTGGAGGTGTGGTGGAACAATTTCTCTTTGAGGCACCTGGAAACCCTCAATATTATTGTTATTTAACACAGTGATGATAACCATAATAACTCCAAATGCGGCTACCCAATCTTTAGTTTTCCCGCCTCTGCGTTCAAGAATGCATTCTTTTCTACTCATACAGTTATTTTTATATTTAACTGCAAGGTCATATAATTGGCCCATTTCCTTCTTGGTGAAGACAATTTTTTCAGGTCTATTGTTTATAACTATAGCAATTATTTCTTTTTGCAGAATATTTAAATCAATAGATTTCATTATTGGCGCAGTTGTCAGGAAAATTAGTAAACCGGTTGCCTGAGATGGAGCTACACCCTTAGTAAGACAAATCATTAATAAGACAAATCATTAAATTTCCATAAACTACTAACCATTTAGCTTTTCTGATACTTGTTTTACGGACTCCAATAATATTAGACCAAATTTTTTCTGAGAAAAATTCCTTTGATTCAATACTTTTACGGCAATAAGGATATTTGAAAACTTACCTAGAGATGTTGAAATTTGCCATAAATAATTTATAAGTTTTTAATAATCTATTTTAAATACTTAACTTTATCAATTAATTTCTTTGTACTAACTGATTTTTTAAAAGCTTCTCTTGAAGCTTTAAAAAACTGAAGGTATCTCTGCTGCATCGGTCAATTTTAGTGATCATTAGTAAATCATTGGCTTTCAATTTACTCTCAATCAAATTCTGTAAGATGGATTAATTTTAAATAAAATCTGCAGCAGATCCAATTTCTACAAATAGATCTTTTTCTAAAATGCTGTTTTAAATTAGTTATTGTTTTTGAAATTCACTAGAAGAATAAAAGGTTCTTAGTTATATTATAAATTAGTTAATCGAAATGAAAAGCCTTCATATAGGGTAGCAGAAGGCTCGTAAGGTTTAAAATCTAGCCTTTAAAATTTTTTAAATTTAGTTCTCAGATTTTTAAATTTGGCTGTAATTCTTTAAAGTTTAATTGGGAGAGCTCTAGTTTTAAAGAATATTTTATTGTAATTATAAAAACAGGGGTCAAAGTTAAAGACCCCTGCTATATGGACAAAAATATTAGTCAAACAGTCTATTTTTTTAAAAAAATTTGGCAATTCATGATACTTAACCAAACTTACCAGCAGTCGAAGCAATCACAAAGGCTGCATATGTTAAAATATAACCAACAGCAAAATGTACTAAACCTACTAAACGAGCTTGTACAATTGAAAGAGCAACGGGTTTATCTCTCCAACGAACTAAATTTGCCAGTGGGGTACGCTCATGAGCCCAAACTAGTGTCTCAATCAATTCTTGCCAATAACCACGCCATGAGATTAAGAACATAAATCCTGTTGCCCAAATTAAATGTCCAAATAAGAACATCCATGCCCAAACAGATAAATTATTCATACCAAATGGGTTATAACCATTAATTAATGGTGACGAATTTAACCATAAGTAATCACGTAACCAACCCATTAAATAATTTGATGATTCATTAAACTGACCTGGATTACCACCCCAAATTGTCATATGCTTCCAATGCCAATAGAATGTTACCCAGCCAATTGTATTTAACATCCAAAAGACTGATAAATAGAATGCATCCCATGCTGAAATATCACAAGTACCACCTCGACCTGGTCCATCACATGGGAAACTATAACCAAAATCTTTTTTATCTGGCATTAATTTAGACCCGCGAGCATCTAAAGCACCTTTTACAAGAATTAATGCTGTAACATGTAAACCTAGAGCAATAGCATGATGAACTAAAAAATCACCAGGCCCAATTGTTAAAAATAAACTATTTTTGTTATTATTAATTGCTTCTAACCAACCTGGTAACCAAATTTGATTACCTGCAACAGTAGCGGGACTGGTTGAAGATGATAATAAAACATTAAATTCATAAACGGCTTTTCCAGAAGCAGCTTGAATGTATTCTGCAAATAATGGCTCAAACAAAATTTGTTTTTCTGGCTGACCAAAGGCAACAACCGTGTCATTATGGATATATAATCCTAGAGTATGGAAACCTAAGAATAAAGAAGCCCAACTTAAATGTGAAATAATAGCTTCTTTATGTTCTAACATTCTTGCTAAAACATTATTTTTGTTTAATTCTGGATCATAATCACGTACAAAGAAAATTGCACCATGGGCAAATGCACCAACCATTAAGAATCCAGCAATATATTGATGATGTGTATATAAAGCTGCTTCAGTTACGAAATCTTTAGATAAATATGCATATGGAGTTATAGCATACATGTGTTGAGCTGTTAACGATGTTGCAACACCTAAACATGCTAATGCTAATCCTAACTGCATGTGCAATGAATTTGTAATTGTTTCAAATAAACCAACGTGACCTGCTCCTAAGCGTCCTTCTGGAGAACGGTGAGCATCTAAAATTTCTTTCATATTATGACCAATACCGAAGTTTGTACGGTACATGTGCCCAGCTATAATAAATACAACTGCAATTGCTAATTGATGATGAGCAATATCACTTAGCCATAAAGATTGTGTTTGAGGATGGAAGCCACCTAAGAATGTTAAAATAGCTGTACCTGCTCCTTCAGCTGTTCCATAAATATGGTTCACACTATCTGGATTTTGAGCATAAACTGTCCAGTTTCCAGTAAAGAATGGAGTCAACCCAGCTGGATGAGGTGGTGTTGTTAAAAAATTATCCCATCCTACATGAATACCGCGTGAAGCAGGAAGTGCTACGTGAACAAGATGACCTGTCCAAGCTAAAGAACTAACACCTAACAATCCTGATAAATGGTGATTTAAACGAGATTCGTTGTTTTTAAACCAAGACAAACTTGGACGGAATTTTGGTTGTAAATGTAACCAACCTGCGAATAATAATACAGATGATAATACTAATAACCCAATAGCACCTTGGTATAATTCTTGATTTGTTCTAAATCCAATTGTATACCACCATTGATAAACACCTGAATATGCAATATTAACAGGGTAAGTATTACCTTTACTAAATGCTTTTAATGCTGATTCACCAAAATGTGGATCCCAAATAGAATGTGCAATTGGTTTAACTTTTAATGGATTAGTAACCCATTTTTCAAAATTTCCTTGCCAAGCAACGTGGAATAAGTTACCCGCCGTCCATAAGAAAATGATTGCTAAATGACCGAAATGTGAAGCAAAGATCTTTTGGTATAAGTTTTCTTCAGTCATACCATCATGTGCCTCTAAATCGTGAGCAGTAGCAATACCGTACCATATTCTTCGTGTTGCTGGATCTTGTGCAAGGGCTTGGCTAAACTTTGGAAATTTAGTTGCCATAATAGATACCTTTTATATAAATTTTAATTATGAATAAAAATATAAATTAATGTCTTGTTTAAGACTTATCAATTAAATTAAACTTCAATTTTTTAGCTAATTGAAACTGCACGTGCTAAGAAGAACGCCCAAGTAGTTCCAATACCACCAAGTAAATAATGAGCTAAACCAACAGCACGACCTTGAGTAATACTTAATGCACGTGGTTGGATTGCCGGAGCAAAGTTTAATTTGTTATGTGCCCAAACAATTGATTCAATTAATTCTTGCCAATAGCCACGACCACTGAATAAGAACATTAAACTAAATGCCCAAATAAAGTGTGCTCCTAAGAAAATTAATCCATATGCTGATGCAGCTGAACCATAAGATTGAATTACTTGTGAAGCTTGTGACCATAAGAAATCACGTAACCATCCATTAATTGTAATAGCACTTTTTGCAAAGTTTCCACCAGTAATGTGTGAAATACTTCCATCTGGTGAAACAGATCCCCAAACATCTGATTGCATTTTCCAACTGAAATGGAAAATCACTACAGAAAGCGAGTTATACATCCAGAATAAACCTAAGAATACATGGTCCCAACTTGAACTTTGACAAGTACCACCACGACCTGGTCCATCACAAGGGAAGCAGAAACCTAAGTTTGCTTTATCTGGGATTAATTTTGAACTACGTGCATATAATACACCTTTTAATAAAATTAAAACCGTTACGTGGATTGTAAAAGCATGAATATGGTGAACCATAAAATCTGCTGTACCTAATTGAATTGGCATCATTGCAATTTTTCCACCAACTTCCACAACCTCTCCACCAAAAGCATAACTTGTTGTAGCTAAAGCATTTGGAGCTGTTGTTCCAGGAGCTAATAAATGGATGTTTTGGATCCATTGTGCAAAGATTGGTTGTAATTGAATTGCTTTATCTGAGAACATATCTTGTGGACGTCCTAAAGCTCGCATAGTATCATTATGGATATAGAAACCAAATGCATGAGTTCCTAAGAAAATACAAACCCAATTTAAATGCGAAATAATCGAATCACGATGTCTTAATACACGGTCTAATAAGTTATTATAGTTATTCGCTGGTGTGTAATCACGAACCATGAAAATTGCAGCATGCGTAGCACCACCTACTACACAGAACCCACCAATCCACATATGATGTGTAAATAAAGAAAGTTGAGTTGCATAATCTGTTGCAATGTATGGATAAGGAGGCATCGCATACATATGGTGCGCTACAATAATACTTAAAGAACCCATCATAGCTAAATTAATTGCTAATTGAGCATGCCATGATGTTGTTAAAATTTCGTATAATCCTTTATGACCTTCTCCTGTAAATGGACCTTTATGAGCTTCTAAAATTTCTTTCATGCTATGGCCGATACCCCAGTTAGTACGGTACATATGACCAGCAAAAATAAATAAAACTGCTAAAGCTAAATGGTGGTGAGCAATATCACTTAACCATAAACCACCTGTAACTGGATTTAAACCACCTTTAAATGTTAAGAAATCTGAATATTCACCCCATTGACCACTAAAGAATGGTGCTAA
>JAAUYE010102740.1_pt1 | contig 22848 bp, 23 predicted proteins | sample 7278081 | NCBI WGS metagenome assembly JAAUYE01 (sample SAMN14350131, study PRJNA611818) | marine sediment metagenome | isolation source: surface marine sediment (0.6m) | place: French Polynesia: Moorea | collected 2018-08
GGTTCGTGGTGGTCACACTGACACGGGAACCACGGGTGGTGACCTGAACCTTCGGGGTGGTGACTTCCTGAACGAGATTGATGTTGGTGCTGCTACCCGCCGTGGTGGTGATGTCACGATTCGTTCCGGTCGAGAGGTCAACCCTCCGTCTGAGTCCGATGACAACAGCGCTGGTATCTTCCTTGAGCACGCAACTGGTCCTGTACAGAATGCCGCCAGTGTAGGTGGTAAGATTGAGATCGTTGCTGGTATCGGTGCGGCCACGGGTGGTGATGTCCTTCTGAAGTCCGGTGGTGCAGAAAACGGTGTAGGTCTTACCAATGGTCAGCCTGGTAATGTCAACATCCAGGCCGGTAACGGTGGTGGCGGTGAAAACACCGCAGGTGCAATCAACATAACGGCTGGTACGCCAAACGATGCCAAGGGTGGCAACATTGTCATTCATGCCGGTTCCGGTAACGGTGCCGCCAATGAGGGTGGTGATGTCACGATTCAGGCCGGTTCTGCCCTCGCCAGTGGCGACGGTGGTTCTGTCTTCTTCCTGGCTGGTAAGCATGCCCTCGATCACAACCCCGGTTACTTCTCGTTCCGCAATGCTCAGAACGAAACGACGGGTGTCGAGCTTCGCCTGTACGATGAGTCCCATAACAACTACATCGGCCTTGCGGCTCCGGATGGAAATCTCGGTTCTGACCTTCCATTTATCTTCCCGGTAAATGCCGGTGCTGGTGGTCAGTTCCTCACAACCGACGGTCTTGGCAACCTGAACTGGGGTAACCCAGCATCCGTCAGCGCTTCTGGTGGTGGACAGATTCAGTCCGATGGTTCCTACGCTCCTGAGGGTGGCGCAGGTCTCGGTGTTGGACAGACCTGGACTGGTAGCAACCTTGCTGGTAGCACACGTAACGCCAACACGACGTACACGAACAACAGCACCTGCCCGATTGCCGTAGCCATTACGTTTGCTACTGGCAATGACACCAACTCTTCAATCATCGTCAACGGTGTTGAAGTAGCCAAGTGGGATGTCGAAGGTCTTGGTGCCACTTACTACAGAACTCTGTATGCTGTCATTCCGGCGGGTCAGTCCTATGTCGGCTACGTCCGTGGCTCGGCAATCACCTACTGGACAGAAATGACCTCCACGGGTGCATGTGGAAGCCCCGGTGGCCTCGGTGTCAACCAGGCATGGTCTGGTCAGTCCCGAGCCCTGAACACGGCTTACACAAACAACAGCGGTTATCCGATTGCTGTCTCCGTCAAACTCGGCGTGGCCAATGGCGCCCTGGCGACCCTGCGTGTCAGCAACTCCGGTGCTCCGGGTGTTGGCGATGAGGTCGATCAGTTCCAGGCTACCACGATTGGCAACAACGCTGGTGATAACTTCATCACCCTGTTTGGTATCATTCCGAACGGTGGTCAGTACGACATCGCTACCACTGGTTCTGTCGTCAACTACGGTTGGTACGAGCTTCGTGGACCTACTCCGGTCAACGGTGGTGGTCTTGGTGTCGGCCAGACGTGGTCTGGTGACCTTGGCCCCACTGGTGCAGCAACTCGTGCGGCCAACACCGCTTACGAGAACACTGATAGCTGCCCGAGACACATTCAGGTTCGCTTGAATGGCATCACGGATACCCGAGTTCAGACCGGTGCAACCGCCGGTTCTCTGACCGATGTATCCCGTCAGGATCCGGGTGGCGTCTCTGTAACCAATCACTCGGTCGTCTTCACGGTTCCCGCAGGTCGATTCTACCGAATCACGACCACCGACACTGTCACTAGTTGGCAGGAAATGTCGGGTGGTACCTGCTCGGCTGCTGCTCTGACCAAGATCATCGATGCTGACCTTGACACCTACGTTCGTGTCGCTGAGACCGCAACGGGTGATCAGGACCGCATTGACATGCAGGTCGGTGACAACTCTGGTGACTACGACGTTACCAACCCGATCATGCAGTTGTCGACGGCGGGCGTCACGATTGAAGTTCCAGACGGTCAGGCCAACAACGTCAACGGTGGTTCCGTAACCATCGAAGCCGGTGACGGCGACGGTACTGGAACCGGTGGCGCTATCTTCTTGCAGCCTGGTTACGGTGGCGGTGGTGCTCCGAGCATCCCGACTGGCACTGGTATTCCAGAGCCGACCGAACTGTGGTTCGTCGACGGTCAGGGAACTCCTGGCTACGTTGGCTTCAAGGCCCCGGATACAGTCGTCACGAACACAGTCTGGACGCTTCCGGATGATGACGGCCCGAACGGTAACGAGGTTCTGATCACTGATGGCTCTGGTGTCCTCTCATGGGCCACCAACAGCACGCTCCGTGACGCCGACGGCGACACTCTGATTCAGGTCGAAGAGAGCAACGATGAGGATACCATCCGCATCGACCTCGGCGACTCCCCGACTGATTACGGCGCAGTCCCGAATGCTCTGGTTATGAGTTCTGCTGGCCTCACCGTCAGCATGGGAACGGCCACTGGAACCAACACCGTAGGCGCACCGATCAGCATGACCGCTGGTAACGCCACGGGTACTGGTGATGGTGGAAGCGTCAATCTGACCGCTGGTAACGGTATCACCGGTACTGGCAAGGGTGGCGATGTCAACATTCAGGCTGGAGACGGAATCACTTCCGGGTCCGGTGCTGGATTCGGTGGCGGTACGGTCCGCATCACCGCTGGTACGGTTCTTGGAACTGGTTTCTGGGATGCTGGTAAGGTCCTTATTACTGGTGGTTCCGGTGGAACGTCCAGCAGCGATGGTGGCGCAGTCACGATTCGTGGTGGTGTTCCTGGCACTGGTGAAGTAAACACTCAGGGTGGTAACATCGCCATTCTTGGTGGTGAGCCCGCTTCTGGAAACACGGGTAGTGGTGGTGATATCACTCTTCTCGGTGGTCAGGCCCGAGGCGCAATCGACGCCTTGACTGGACGACCGGGTGGCGTCAACATCTACGGTGGTGGCGGTGACGCTGCCTACGACGGAAGTGGCGGCGACGTTCTCATCCGTGGTGGTGGTGCCGGTGCTGCGGCTACTGCTGGTGAGACTGGTGGTGACATCACTCTTATCTCCGGTAGCGCTAATCCTTCAACGGGTGTCGCTGCTGGTGGTCTGGTTCGACTTCAGACCGGCTCTTCGAGAGGCATCGGAGAATTCAATGGTCCGATCCTCCTGACTGCTGCAAGTCATCTCTACGATGATCCGGCTCACATGACGGCAATTTATGTTGAAGGCCAGACTGGACACTTCAATGATTGGCCAATGGAACTGCGTTTCATGCAGGGTGGCGGACAGGCTATTAGCCCGTACAACCTGGCCGAGTGGGTATCGCTGCGTGCTCCGGTGGAGTCGACCGATATCAACGATGTCATTCTGTCCATCCGCAACACCGCAGTTGGTAACGTCACTGACTCTGCTGCTGGCACGTCTGGCTTCACAGTCACGAAGGTAACGGAAGGTTCTCTTTCAGAGCCCGAAGTCACGCATCTCAACTGTCTCCCGGCAGCATCGTTGACCGCTGCTGGCCCGTCTGATTACTGGACCTTCAACGATGGTACGACCAGCTACTATGTCTGGTACCAGAATGGAACCAGTAACGACCCGGTTCCTGGTGGAACTGGCATCCAGGTAACCCTGGGTGGTGCCGAGACTGCCAAGGGTGTTGCTCAGGCTACTGAGACGGCTATCAATGGTTCCGCTGCCAACACGTTGGCACGAGTCATTCCTGGTGTCATCCTAACCCTGCCTGCTTCGCCCGGTTCCTCTGGTCAGGTCTTGACGACCGATGGTGGTAACCCGGCTACGATGTCGTGGGCTTCGGTGGGCTCTGGTACTCTGACCTTCCCGCTGCTGGCCAACCCGAACGGTACGGCTGGTGCTCCGGCGTATAGCTTCAACGGTAAGGCCACGGTCGGTATGTACAGCGCCGCTGCCAACACCATCGGTTTCTCGACCAATGGCGTGCAGCGAGTCACCGTTGACAACAACGCTCTGACTCTGTACGAAGACACGGGCGCCGAGCTTGAGCTTCGCTTCCGGGATGGAACCGATGGAACCTACGTCGGCCTGAAGGCTCCGGACAACGTCACGACTCAGACGGTCTGGGCTCTGCCGGTCGCTGATGGTGGAACCGACGGTGAGGTCCTTGCAACGGATGGCGCCGGTCAGTTGAAGTTCCAGAAGATGGAGTACATCTACAGTTCCAACGGAACTGCGGCCACAACGCATGCTATCAGCCACAACCTGAATCAGCAGTACGTGACCTACACCATCTGGGATCGTGCAACGAACCAGCGCATCAACAACGCCGCAACCGAGACGGCAACCAGCGCTAACGTGCTGACGTTGACCTTCACGGTGGCTCAGGACATAATCGTGGCTATCATGGGTGTTCCGGGCCTTGGTGTCAACACTTAATCGACCTAGAGTCTGATGAGATGAGGCGGGGCTTGACCCCGCCTTTTCTTTTGCTTACCTTATAGGCATGAGGAAGCTGGTCGCCAATCTGATGATGCGGATGTGGTGGGTCTTGTGCCCATCCACGTTTGATTTCGAAAAGCAATGCGATGTCATTGATGGAGAACGACATTTTCCTCCGGTGCTCCATTGGGCCAGGGACCAGTACCCCCATGGAATTTGGCACTACCGCCCATGAAGTGGATGATGCTGAGCGTGGCTTTGCGCATTTGGTGGTTGTTGGTGCCTACCAGATGGGTGCCAAATCTTGGACCGACGCCAGTGCATCATAAGCATTTCAATCATCATATGATACTAGAGGCCAGGGCCACTGTGCGCCCAGACCTGAATTGGAGATTATGAACAAGATTTTCATCATTGGCCTGTCCAAGACAGGCACGAACTCGGTTTGTGATGCTCTGGAGTACCTGGGCTACGATCTGATTCACTACCCCCACACAGAATTTCTCACAGAGAACTACCTGAGTGAGCACGACGGCGCCGCCGACCTTCCGGTGGTCCGCTACTACCAGATGCTAGACACGATGTACCCTGGTTCCAAGTTCATCATGACCATGCGGCCATTGGATGACTGGGTGAGATCGATTGAGAGCCACTTCGCTCGGCGCACCGACAAGACACTGAGCCCTTGGGGAAGAGAGAACCGGATGGCGGTGTACGGGTCCATCGAGTTCCAACAGGATGCGTTCACGAAGAAGTACATGGCCCACGCTGATGAGGTCTTCAGGTACTTCGAGAACCGTCGTGAAGACCTGATCCTTCTGAATCTCTTCACCGACCCGGACCCGTGGAAGACCCTGATTCAGGGCCTGGGCATCGACAAGGAAATCCCTGCGATGGACTTCCCCCGCAGTAATGTGGACCCCAAGAAGCAGCCCAAGGTGGACGTGGTCTATCCTTACTACGCCGCCGGGTCCCACGATGAGCTTCGATACTCGATGCGCTCGATGGAGCAGAACTTCACGAGCCTGCGGAACATCTGGGTCATCGGCGACAAGCCTGAGTGGGCCAGTGAAGAGGTGTGCCACATCCCTTATGGGCACTTGAAGACACTGCCGTCCAACGAGTATTCCAAGAACCGGAACTTCGCCGAGAAGATTCTGCGGGCATCTATGACACCGGACATCACCGATGACTTTGTTTATGCCGCAGACGATCACTATATCCTGGCCCCTTGGTCTATGGAGGACTTCAAGCGGAAGGTTCTCATTCGTGAGGATTTGAACAACTTCCCGAAGGAATACCTGGATCCGACGACCAGGCCCTACAAGGTCCTGAATGAGTGGCAGATCGCTCTGTGGCACACCTATGACCAGATGCAGTTGTTTGGCCTCTACGGGTGGAACTATGAGACTCACACCCCCAAACTCGTGAATAAGCTCAAGGTCATCAAGACCTTTGCGCAGTTTGGCATCGGGGAGGGCAGACTCATGTGGCAAACGGCCTACTTCAACCTGAATCATCCGACTCAGAAGGCTTTGGACTCGGAGCGCTCGGACACGAAGGCCGGGTTCTACAAGACTGTTCCCAAGGAGGACATGCTGGCTCAATTGGACCGGGCTGTGTTCCTGAGCCACAACGATGAGGGTTTGACTGAGGACCTCTGGAATGCTATCATGGAGCGATTCCCTGAGAAGTCGAGGTACGAAAAGTGAAACTGCTTTCAGATGAACAGGTTAGGAACATAATCTTCGAAAACCCAGTGACCACGAATGAGTACCTGAGGTATTTGGATTCCCGCATTCGTGACACTTCCCAAGCCCTCGGCGGCGCTTGGGCAGATATCAAGACCAAGATCATCTACGATGACCCCAACCATCCGGACGGCGACTTCCGGCCCATGACCTGTTTCACCGACAGAGTCAAGGTGGTCAAGGTCATAGCCACAAATCCCATTCGGGAAGTGAACCCTTCAATTTCAGTCGGGAGTGTGCTCGTCTTCGACTATCTGGAGAACTACACTGGCTACGTCATCGATGCTGCGGCCCTGTCGAGCATTCGAACGGCAGCGATGGCGTACCTTGCCGCAGAGTGGGGAATGCCCAGAAAGCCCTTGAAGGTTGCCCTGGTGGGCCACGGGCAGGTGGGCAAATACTTCTGCGACCTCTATGCTGCTGCCAACATGTTTCCTGGTGAGGGCCACCTCCACATCTACGATCCCAGGTATGGAACCCCCGTGGGCAAATATCATAGAAAGGTGAACGGATACGATGTTGTGGTTACCGCCACGAACAGCACCGAGTCTTTCCTCACTCCCGAGAACTGCGATGCCCCGCTGGTTGTCAGCGTCGGCGCCGATACTCACTTCTTCCGGGAGCTTTCCCATGAGTTCCTCCTGAGCCGGGAGGACATCTACGTGGACGTTCCCGAGGCCATCGATATCGGTGACTTACGGCATGCGAGCAATCGAGTTCATTCACGGATTCGAGGCAACATGGCAGAGTATTACGCTCACCGTGACACGGACATTTTCATTTCGGCTGGCAGTCCTCTCATGGACGCCCTAACTGTGGAGTTCATCCTTGAGCGAATTCGACACAACCCAGAACTGGCCCGATGAAGCCATCCTGTTGATGCTCTCCGGGGGCATCGACAGCACGTATGCTCTGTTCAAGTATCTAACTGAGACATCGTTGCCGGTGCACGCCCACCACATCTCGATGCAGGTGGAGGAAGAGCCACGGTACGTTCTGGAAGATGCAGCCTGTAAGCGGATCGTCAACTTCTGTGGTGGGTACCGACCGTTCTCATACACAGAGTCCAGCTACGGATTCGACCTGCCCTACACCGGCTGGGATGCGGATGTCCAGCTAATGGTGGGAGCCCGAGTGGCGGCCAACCTGGAAGCCAAGCGGGTGACTATGGTCCTGGGTATCAATGCTGACGACATGGCCCGAGAGGAAGTCGCCGAGCGAGCCAAGCGCAACGTACTCTTCAATCTCTGGGATGCTCAGATTGCCAGCATCGATGAAGATCGCCGGGGGCGCATCAATCCTGCTATCCACCTTCCATTCAAGCATGTGTACAAGCATGAGATGATTCAGGAGATGCCCACGGGTCTGCTCAGGATGACTTGGTCTTGTCGGAAGCCAGAACATCGGGAGGGACCCACTGATGCCGGGCGGGACTTCCCATGTGGGAAATGCCATGCCTGCGTGGCCAGAAATACGGCTTTACAGAAATGCGGAAAGTCGTAATTACGGAATTCTGCAAAGACGTAATTGCAGATTTCGCTCTCCGAATGATCAATGCCACGGGTGGCTATCACGTTGGGATGCCTTTGGTAGGTCTATGCGGTTGCGTTTGGAAGGACGGGAAACCCACTGAACTACATCAGGTGAGAACACCACAGGATCTGAGAATGCCACGTTGGCACCGTCTCGTGCTCGACTACAAGAACAGGGAGAGACGAGAACGAGCCCGAGCTTACCCACGCAACCTCCCCAGGACCAGTTACGTTATGAAGGGCGGTAAAATCCACAGGACCCACACAGTACGGTTTTCTAACCCCTAGCACCATCCCCTTGAGATATCGCTGCTGAGAGGCGCACAGGAGCGCCCAGGGCCATCCTCGGTCAAAGGTAAATACCACTGTAGCAAAGAATTCCGAGGGGATCCGAATATGCCACTTCCTGGCCCGAGTGAAAAGAAGAAGCATTGGCAGGACATCGTCTACACGCCGATTGTTGCTCCTGGCACCTTCAACAAGCCGTCCATCACAGTAAATGAGTACGGTCTGGTTACCGCTATTGTGAACCAGGCAATCTCGTCCATCTACGTGATCGACATCCCGGCTAACCTGTCCACGGTTCCAAGCCCTCAGGCTGGTGACCTGGCGGTCGTCTTGGACGACAGCACGGGTACGGACCCCAACGAGCCGGAAGCCATGTACGTCTATGATGCAGACGGAGCCCACATCGGCTGGCGCCGCATCTCTTCAACGGCTATGGTCAATCCTCGATTCGACTACCAACAGAGCACCTTCAACTTCACGCAGGCCCCCGTTTACAACTTCGGCGCTCCGATTGACCCCGCTGCCATCATCAAGGAAATCACCGTGGCCATCACCACGCCATGGACCCCCGGAACCATGATTGACATCGAGGTCCAGGGTGGCTCAATCTGGATGCCCAACACGAGCATCAATACCCAGGTGGTTGGAGTCTACACTGAGGATTTGAGAGGCAATGACCTGCCGGTCGTGGGAACGCAGTTACGAGCGCTGATTGCCGGTGGCCCGGTGGTCGGAGATGCTCTGGTCTTCGTGACCTATATCAATCCATAAAGCCATTCGCCACGCTGATGAGGTCTCGAAGCCTGTCTTCGATGTACTTCAGTGTGCGTGGGGCTTTGGAACTCAGCTTGGCGAGGCCGGTCCCGATCCCGTCCGAGGGCCAGACGATGACCCGAGTGGGGTTCTCCCGCATCATCTCGAACAGTGGCTCGAAATCCTCTTCGATCTTCTGACAGTTGGTGTGGAACTCGTCGTCCGTGTAGTAGACGTGGGCTCCCGTCCTGGGGGCTTTCTTCGTGCGGATGCCGTGGGCATTACGCTCGGCTCGGCATTCAGCGGCCTGGCCGCCCCACCCGGCCCGCTGGTCATTGTCGCCAAAGACGTAGGTCACATGGCGATTCATGACCAGGTCGAGCCGATGGATGTGCTTCTGGAAGACGATGGGCATCAGTCGGCTTCCACGATTTCCTTGGGAGCATTGCACCAAGCATCACCGTAGGTGTCTTCGTCCGGCGGATGGTGACGCACGGCCACGTGTTCCACGTCGGCCCAGTCCATGTTGTTCGGAGCCCAGTCGAGTAGCTCGGAGTCATCACCCATGGCATACTCGAACTCTTCCTTGTAGACCTCGTGCTGCGCAGCAGGATCTTCTGGGTCCTCCTGGTCTGCGTAATACTGGGCTCGGTTGTCGGCGATGACCTTCGCTTCGATGTCCCACTGGGACCCGTCGGGCATGGTCACTCTAAGGTATTTCACTGCCATTGTTTTCCCCACATCATGCTTTGAACTTCCAATACAATGTTGGCGGCGAGCTTCAGGTCAACGCTTCGGGGCAGGGGGGAGTGTTTGTAATCCACCAGCCTGATCTGGTTGTCCATCATCTCGGCCAACTCCACAACTTCATCGTAGGTGTACTTGCCGTGGCGAATCGCCAGAAGTTTCTCGGCGTCCGGACGACGCACCTTGATTTGACCGGTAAGAAGGGCCTCATGCGCAGTCTTCATCAGCCGGAACAGATGCATGGCATGCTTGGTGTCGTAGCCAAACTTCTCTTCCAGGGCGGACCGGGTCGGATTGCGCTTGGCCTTCCACTCCCAGTATTCTTTCCACTTCCGGTGGTCCTGCTTGTACTCCTTCTCGTTGAACTTTACCACGGCACCAGGCGGAGCCAGTAGTTCCCGCTCGCCCTCGAACTGGGTGTTGAGGGCGCCCGTCTCCAGGTTGTAGGGGGTGTGTCCCTTCGTCGAGAAGCCTGCATAGGACTTGCGACAGTAACCGTACAGGCCGAAGATGTTGCCGCCATATGGCACGAGACGAAAGTCGTCCTCGGAGAACTTCCGCAACGTGAAGTCTCTTGGCATCATCTTGGACTCACCGAACCACTGCACCAGCTTGACGTAGTCGGCCTGTTGGGGCGCCCGCTCCGGCTGTGGATCGTTGATCCATTTGTTGTGGCCACGGATGCGGTTCAACTGGCTGTGAGCGAAGCCGGTGTAGGTGTGGGCCAGCTTCGTGCTGATGAGCCGACCACGCATCGACCGGAGGTACTCGTAGGTTGGCGTCGATACGGTGACATCCCGCTCATCCACCCACAACGTCTCCATGATGTTCGGATTCTGATCGACGAACAACTTCATGAAGTGGTGAAGCTCGTAGAGCTTGGCATCCTCGGAGTCGTTGATGTCCCCCTCCTTGATGGTGTACCAAGGCGTGCAGATGTTGATCGGGTCACCGATGAAAAGACCACGGATGTCTGTGTCGGAGTCGGGCAAGTCTGTCCCGTAGGCTTTTGAGCCCGCCAGGTGCTTTACGATGAGGTTGTCTCTCATCAGTTCCTCGGGGGACCGAGTACCTCGAATCTGGTGGTATTGCATCGTCTTTCACCCTTACTAGTGCTGCTCCGGACCAAACGATCTGGTGCTTGTCTTTCAACTCCATGGCCTCGGCCTGCATAATCTGGCCGCATATTTCTTCGGGCAACCCCAGTTTAATCGCCAATGAGGTGCATGTGTAGCTCGGCGATGGTCTGACTGTGGTCGCCAATTCCATGTCGTGGCAGTCGTCGCCTTCAACTGCCACCACGTGTCCATTAACTACCAGGGCAACTCGCCCTCCCCCGTAGGTTACGTGAACCCGCTGGGGGTAGAACAACCGTCGGTATGTCTCGTGGTAGACGCTCTGAAGCGTCCACGGCAGCATAACAGCCTCTCTCAGGAACAGTCGGCTCCAGAAGACAAGGCGATTCTGGAGCATCACTTGCCCTTGAAATTGTCTTTCAGCCAGCGCACCCGCAACAGACAGCGATCCAACTCCTTCTTCGCCAGGTAGAAGTCCCGGCCCAGGAGGATGACCCGGCGCTCGATCTCGTAGTAGAAATCGTGCAGCCTTTCGAGTTCCTCCATAGTCAGAGGGTTGTCTCCGTCGTTGGTATGGAACCGGCGTATAAGTTCCTGGTCAACTTCAACTTTTTTCATAGTTAGACATTATAGTTGGACTTGACCATCGAGTCAACCGCTGCTAGACTGTCAATCATTATGAACGCCGAATCACCGCTCAAGTATCCGAGCACCAAGCAGTGGCCGTGGAGTGACAAGATCCACAGGGACGATACCGTCCATCGGAATCCGGAATTTTTCCTTGATAAAGAAGTAGTTATCACGGAAAAGCTCGACGGCGGCAACACCTGCCTTTACCAGGGCAACGTCTTCGCTCGCTCGGTGGATGCTCCTTCGATGGCTGGTTGGATGGCCATGGTCAAGAAGTACCACGGCTGGAAGACGGCGCCGGGGGCCACCCGGTTCGATCCGGTGCTGGCGATGTACGGTGAGGACATGTATGGAATCCACTCGATTGAGTATGGAGCCATGCGCCGGGAAGAGACCTATCGTCCGTTCGCCGTGCGGAACATGGTCACTGATGTCTTCCTTCCCTGGGACAGCGTCGAATGGTATGCTCAGATGCTCGGCATGAAGCCAGTCCCGGTGGTCTTCCGGGGTGAGTTTCAGGACGTGGACGAGATCACCGAGTTCTTCCGAACCATGATTCAGCGCCCCAGTGACCTTGGTGGGGAGCGTGAGGGATTCGTGATGCGCCTGGCTGAAGAGTTCCATGCATCCGAGTTCAAGGATGCGGTGGCCAAGTACGTGCGACCGGGTCACGTCCAGACTGATGAGCACTGGACTCGGAACTGGCAACCCTGCAAGCTACTCCCCTGAGTATTCAATCAGGGTCCCGCTGATACAGTCGTGTTCCAACTGGGCCTCGTCCAAGGCGAGGCCATGCTCCCTTAGGTCTTCCAGGACGAAGCAGTATTCCGTCCAGGCTTCCTTCGGGTCGTTATCATCGGTATCGACTCGGAGCCAGGCCCCGTCATTGTCTTGCTCTACGCAATTCTCGTAGGGTGAACCCTTCAGTTTTGTTCTAGCAGTTTCAATGTCCATGGGGGAAAGATAGGAGTTTGGCGCCGCCTGGTCAAGGGTAAATACTCCATACAGGATTGTAACCCGAGGATTCGCCATGTCTGCCTTTGAACCCGTCCAGATGCCGGACCACGAACTTGCTTCCCCCGAGGCCCGCAAGCGCTTTGACAAGCTCTGCTACACCAACTACGTGGCCCTGGGTGGAACCAACATCCCCGTCCATCTGGAGGACGATGACTACAATACGGCCTTCCACATTGCCGTGGACACCTACCGCTCGATGTCGACTCGCAGCGTCTACATCAGCTATGGGACCCTCCAATTGGAGCAGGGCAAGCAGGAATACGTTCTTGACGAGCGCATCGACAACATCGTCAACGTGTGGCGCCAATCCAATCAGATCTTCGGCGACCGGACCGGTGGTGGCCAGTTTGAGCCCTTCGGTGCGGCCACGGCCCACCTTCTGCTTCGAGGATCCATCGGTCAGAATGGTTATGGATACGACCTGGTCTCCTACGACCTGGCGCTCCAGTACCAGCAGACCCTGGACCGTTTGTTCGCTCGTCATTACCACTTCAAGTACCGCAATGACAACAGCACTCTGTTCCTCACCCAGACGGTTGACTCCCCCGAGACGGTGCTCCTGGAGGCAGCCTTCCTGAAGAGTTATGAAGAGTTGCTCAAGGACCATTGGGCCTACCGGTGGTTGCGTGAGTACATGCTGGCACACATGAGAATGATTCTCGGTGAGAAGTACAGCCTGTTCTCGACCATGCCGGGCGCCCAGGGTGGCACCGTCATGAAGGGCGATGCCCTCAAGCAGCAGGGCGCCGAAGACAAGCAGAGACTGGAGGACGACCTTCTTCTCTACGCTGACAGCGGGGAGATTCCGCAGCCGATACGAGGATAAGTGGATGCGGATTAGAGACCTCACCCGACCCATATTCGAATTTGTCTATGACAAGGCGGTCGTTCCTGGGTGGGCGTCACAGGAACCCGTGGTTGTTCACAAGAACCCGGCTCCGGGAGAGTTGCAAAAGATAGCAGGAGAATACTCTACGACAAGAGCGTTTCTGGTCAAGGATGGAATGCTGGCATGGGGTATGGTTATTCATGCGCCGGTAGCCGAAGCACTCGGTTTGAACAAGTACGTTATCCCAATCGTGTTGTACGTTGATGGGAGCTATGCAGATGCCATGGTAACTGACTTTTCCAAACGAACAGTGTGGCACGAGAATCCAGCGACTGCGGATGCAATCAGAGGAAACCCATACATGAGAAAGACGTTTCGGGGTGGTGTTTCTGTCAGTTACTACAACGAGAACGTCGTCGGGGACTGGGAAGAAATGTAATGCCCAAATTCACGCCAAAGAAACACTTCGAGCTTCACGAGCATGGCACGCACTTCGGCGACAAGCCGAAGGGCTCACGATTCATGAGCGACATCATCCGTGACCACATCAACATGAGTGGCGTCTACATCAACGTCTACCGCTACAAAGGAACGTTTGCTCAGGACAGCGATGAACTCAACGTGCGGGTGAACGACAAAGAGTCGAATCCTTCCACCCGTGAGGTCAGCAAGCGGGGCCAGGAGCCGGTCGACCTGTCGACGTTCCTGGGCATCCAGGACCCCATCTTGAATGAGAATCGGGACCGGGAATATGACTTCGACGAGATTCCCGTCCTGAAGGGGGCCTACAGCGTCTCACAGAACGAACTGGAGTACGCTCGCTTCGGCATGGCCCTCCAAAACGACGTGCTCACCATCGAGTTCCACACGGAGACGATGGAGAGAGAACTTGGTCGCCGGTTGATTCCCGGTGACGTGATTGAATGCCCGCATCTTCGAGAGGTGGGCATCGATGGACGTGTGGCCAACAAGTGGTACGAGGTGGACTCCATCGTGAAGTCCCCGATGGGCTACGACCCCTACTACATGCACCACATTCATGCCGTGGTGGTCAAGCCTCTGCGACATCAGCAGGAGTTCCTGGACATCTTCGAGCGCCGGGATGAGTATGGCAAGACCTTGGCCGAACAGGCATCGATGCGTGACCAGCAGATGGCTCAGACTGAAGCCATTCAGGAAAAGGCCGGGGAGCACGCCTACACGACCTGGCATGATACCACCATGATGTGGTTCTGCCCGGAGCACCCGAGCCAGAAGCCCTACCGGTGGACCGATGATGCCAAGCCGCCGAACGGTGAGCCAGTGGCTCAGGGAACGTACTTCCCGGCGTCACCAGTCGAGGGTGATTGGTTTGTGCGCACCGACTTCGCTCCGAACAAGCTCTACCGATTCCAGGATGGAAAGTGGCGTCTGAGGGAGATAGATATCAAGCGAGAGTGGCAGCCCTACAACTGGGTGGTCAAGCTCAGAGAGTTCATGTCTGATCGTGAAGACTCCGGTGTGAATCGAGATGAGGACATCGGTCGTGAGTGGGAGCTTCGCTCGATTCACGACGTAATCACCAACCGTGAGGAACGCTCAGTAGTGAGCCCGCAAAGCCGAGAAGAGGCTAATGCCAAGGAAGCGGACGAGGATCCAGACAATGAGGGCCGCATCGGGTAACCCGCCAAATAAGCGGACACGAAAGCGGACAGATTGAAGATAACTAACTGAAAAGTCTGGTAAATAACCGGACATTTAACCGGACAAAAAAGCGGACATGACAGTCATTCGAAAACCATATTTCTACGGTGCCCAGATGAAGCGCTACTATGTGCAGATCATGTCGTGCTTTGCTGGCTACCAGGTGATGACGGGCAACCAGCGTGACGGAAAGAAGCGCATGATGGATGTGCCGATCATGAACGCTGACATGTCCAAGACCATGGGCTACATTATGCGTGGTGGCAGCGACAACGTGATGAGCTACGTTCCAGTCATGTCCTTCCAGCGCACGGGCCTGCGGCAGATGGATGAGTACCGCCATGCTCAGCAACACACGGAGAAGTACACCTACATTGAGCGGGCCAAGACTGAGGACGGTGAGTTCATCGCCAACGCCCCTGGGCGCAAGCGCACGGTCGAGCGCTTCCAGCCGGTCCCCTACGAGATGAGCTTCGAGATCGCAGTGTGGGCCTCGAATAACGACCAGTTGGATCAGCTTCTGTAGCAGATCCTTTCAGTTTACAATCCGGACATGGACATTCAGCTTTCCAACAGCCCGGCGGACTGGACCTTCATGTCGACACTTTTGTTCCAGGGTGAGCCCCAGTTTGAGAAGGCCGTACCCACCGGAACTGAGGTGGATCCCTTGTACATTGCTACCCTGCCGTTCACGGTCATGATCTGGCTCGGTCCTCCGGCCAAGACCTACGAGACCAAGTACATCTACGAGATTCATGTCCCGATCAAAGAGATTGAAGAAGGGCTTAATTTCGATGAGTACGATGAACTAAGTACAGTCATCATTCGAGCGGATGAAGAGGATATCATCACGTTCGAAAGTTTTCAGTAAACAGAGTATTTAGAACCGCCAGATGCTCGTATTCACAGGGACCCGTTCCTGTGACCTGCTCCTGTTTGTGTCGAATAAATAAGACTACGAACAACTGGTTAGACCACCGAGGAATCCACAAATGCCTAGTGCAAACGTAACAGTCTTTGTTAACGACCAAAGCATCTACTCGGAGCCGACCCCGACTACCATCCCGCTGTTTGTTGTTGCTACTCGCTCCAACAAGCCGTCCGAGAGTGGCCTGGGAACCGCCCCTGGTACCGCTGAGTCGAACGTATTGCGTCTCTACACGTCGCAGCGTGAGCTTCTCAACAACATGGGTACCCCCGTCTTCGTTACGAGCGCAGGCGAGCCAGTCCATGGTGATGAGACCAACGAATATGGCCTGCTGGCCGCCCACTCTTTCATGGGCCGTGCAAGCCGGGCTTTCTTCATCCGTGCTGACATCGATCTGGGCCAGTTGGTCCCGACCGACGTTGAGCCCGTCCTTCCGCCCCCGGATGGAACCTACTGGATCGATTCCGACGAGGTCATCGGTGGTATCTTCAAGTGGGATGGCGCTTCTTGGCTGACCGTTCCGTTTTCCGTGGCCACGGCCCCGGTGGACAACTCCGAAGGTTCTGACGGCGATTGGCTCTTCGATTACAGCACTCAGGATGGCACGATTCGTTTCAAGAACAACGGCGTCTGGTATGCCGCTTCCGATGCCAACATCCAGTCCAATTTCGGCGCTGGCGCCAGCTTGTGGGTCTCTCCGACCACGCCGGTTGCTCCGGTTGCTGGCGACTTCTGGTATAAGACCACATCGAACGCTGGTGGTACTGACCTGAAACTCCGTCGTTTCCGTGCTGCTGACCAGACCTGGATCATCCAGGCCGTAATTCGTGACACCGTCATGCCGCCGCCAAACGAGGGAACCATCTGGGAGGACATCTCCCGCATTCCGGTCAGTGGAGCCCGTCCGCTCTACGTCGGTACCGGCGACGAGTATATCAATTTGCCCGTCTTCGTGCAGTCTGAGCAGCCCGTCTCCGACCCCGAGGTTGGAACCCTGTGGTTCAATGACGATTTGACCGACTTCGCCCTGTATGTTGAAGGAACCGACCACGGTTTCGGAAACCAGTGGGTACCGGTCGAGACTGTCACCGTCGCCAACCCGACCCCTCTGGAGAAGGTCATCAGCGCCAGCCCGCCGCAGTTCCCGAACGTGGGTGCCATCTGGGTTGACCTGTCCACTCCTGAGAACGTCGACAACTTCCCGGTCATCAAGCGCTGGAACGCTTCCATCTGGGAGGACATCAGCGACTCCGTCATCACGACGGATGAGGACCCGATTGCAACGGTCGTTCTGAATGGTTCGTACTGGCTCAACCTGGGCGAGCGCCGCACCACCAACATCGTGCGCAAGTTCAACCCGGACTACATCCCCGACACCGTCGTCTTCAACACGACTTCCTCTCAGTATGAGGTCGTTCCGCAGACTGGCAATCCGTGGGAGCCCAACTCCGGTACCAAGTTCGGTCGTAAGGCCCAGCGTGACGTGGTTGTGGAAGCCCTCCAGGCTACCCTGACCTCCGTCGACGAGCTTCGTGCAGAGGACAACTACTACCAGCTTATCGCCTGCCCCGGTTACCCGGAGGTCATCGACGAGATGAACGCTCTGAACACCGATATCGGTGAGGTTGCATTCGTGGTTGCCGACGGTCCGAAGTACATGGTCCCGAATGGTATCCCCGAGGGACGTGAAGTCACGGTCCGTGAGTGGATCACCAACGCCAACAACGTTGCCACGACTGGTGAAGAGGGCTACGCCTCTGGCCGTACCGCCTACTCCGCTATCTGGTACCCGTGGTGCCTGACCACCAACGTCGACGGTGAGGACGTGTTCCAGCCCGCCAGCCACATGGCCCTGCGTACCCTGGTGTACTCGGACCAGACGGCTGCTCCGTGGTTCCCGCCAGCCGGTTACACCCGTGGTCGAGTCGACAACGCCACGAGCGTCGGCTACCTCAGCAACGATGGTGAGTACAAGCCGATCAAGCTCATCAAGGCCCAGCGTGATGTCATCTACGAGAACGACATCAACCCCATCGCCTTCATGCCAAACCGTGGCCTGACGGTCTGGGGCCAGAAGACCCTGTCGCCGATCTCGTCCGCTCTTGACCGCATTAACGTATCCCGTCTGATCGTCAAGATGCGTTACGACCTGGCACGTCTCCTGGAGCCGTTCCTGTTCGAACTGAACGATCCGGTCACCCGCCGGTCCGCTCAGGTCGTCACCGAGCGCTACCTGGCCGGTCTGAAGAGCCTGCGTGCTCTGTACGACTACGCTGTACGCTGCGACGAGAGTAACAACCCGCCGGAGGTCATCGACGCCAACGAACTCTATGTTGACGTGGCCATCAAGCCCGCCAAGGCCATTGAGTTCATCTTCGTGCCGATCACCGTCCTCAACACGGGAGACGAGTTCCCGTTCTAATCGTTCTGGCTCTGCTCAGGCATCCAGCATTCGCAGACCCCCGCTTCGGCGGGGGTCGTGCATTTCAGTCTATCCGGATTACTACCTGAACACGCTTTCTCCGGTGGGGAGCCTTGCGGATGAAGGTGGGTGTGCGGGTCCAGTTGTCGATCATCTTGCGCCCTTCGACAGCCACCCAGTGGCCCGTGACCAGCACCAGGTACTTGGCATTGACCTCGTCCGGCTTGCGCTCACGCAGCCATCGAGCGAAAGTCTTTTCACCAAGGACCTTCTCAAAATCGCCCATGCGGAGGCAGGCCATGGTGCCCACGTATTGCAGATCGTAACTGTTAGTCCATCGCACGCTGGAACTGGGCTTTTTGCCCCGGCGATGATTGATCTGCCGCTCGATGTAGTCCACACTGAGCCCAGTCAACGCCGCCATAGCGTAGGGACCGCAGTAAACCTTCCGAGGACGGTCACTGGTGTCGACCTCTTTCAGCATGACTAGATCTCCGTCAGCGGCATCTTGGAAATGGTGTATTTCCCTTCGGACACGACCCGAATCTGGCGGATGAATCCGGCCAGGGCTCCGGTGGTATCACGAACGTAGATGCACTCACCAGGCTTCAGGTCGTTGGCGACTGCTCGGTGAGACCGCCATGTTTTGCCGGTAAGTTCGGCTTCGACACGAGCACAATACTTGAAATCGGTGGTGTATCCCGCTGCTTCGTATTCACATGCCATCTCGATGTCTCCGGTTTTTGTCTCAGACCCTTCAAGTATAGACCCTGAGATGTGGTTGTCAAGACTGTTCTCAGTTTGAGAACCATCGTTCTCAAACATGCCCACGGTGGGCATCGCATCACCCATTCTGGGCATGCTTTGCTGGTTGATCCACCCGGCGGTCCGATATATACTATGAAGGACGCTAGTCCATGAGGAACCACTATGAGTGAAACAAATCCTTCGATGGCGGCCCCGATAGATGGGAGCAAGTTTGATGAACTTTCCAAGGCGGTCGGGTCCGTTAAGTTCACTTTCTCTCGCCCGATCAGAGGGTTAGGAAAGCGGGCGTCCATACCCATCATCATCGAATTCAGCGACAAGATATTCGAACTCTTCTGTGAGGCATCGGTCTTAGAGTCCAGGCCCGAGGATCCGGCCATCGGCTTCACCACCGAGGACGTTTACTTCTTCGAGGGGGCCGTGGTCTTCAACAAAGAGAAGGAAGATGTGGCCGGTGAGGTCTTGGCCTTTGAAAATTTCTTGGCTAAATACGTCAGCGATCCGATGACACGTGTATTCCTCAGCCGGAAGATGGATGAGCTAAAGGCCGCCGCCGCTCTGGACGAAGAAGCGATTCAGAACGTCAACTCGATGTACATGAACCGTGATGTCGGAGAAAAAATAGTCGACTACAAAGTACACTGAATGCTAGTTCTTCTCAGGCATCCCGAATGCGTTGACAACGCAGACGATGTAATGGTCGGGCAGCGGGATTCCCCGTTGACGCCCCTTGGTCAGAAACAGGCCCGTGAGGCTGCTGAGACGCTCGCAGACTACCGTTTCGCTCACATCTATACCTCGGACCTACTTCGAGCTTTGGACTTCACCAGGGCGATTGTGAGCCGTCAGAAGTTCAATGCCACGTACACCATGGTCCACGAATTGCGGGAGCGCTCTGGGGGCTACGTGGAGGGCAAGAAGTACACCCAGTTGAAGAAGGAACTCCCACCTCGGAAGTACAAGCTCTGGCAGCGTGATTACTTCGAGGCGCCGCCCGGCGGTGAGTCCCTACACGACGTTTCCGAGAGGGTGATTCCCTGGTTCAAGGAGTATGTGATTCCCCGCATCTCTCGCAATGAGGACGTTCTCATGGTGACCCATTCTGGAGTGATTCGAGTCATCTTCGGATACCTCAAACAGATTGAAGAGACCGAGGTGATGGCACTCGATATTGAGCATGCAATGCCCTATTTCTTCTATGGTCGAGGCCACTAAGTCCTTGTAAGGACCCGTTCTTCTCCCACACTAAATACTCTTGCTAGCAAAAAACTCTTGCAGGAGATATAGTCATGACGATCAACAGCCTTGCGAACTTTGGCGTACCTGGACTGAACGGCGACCGTTCTGCCGTCCTTCAGCCCGTCTTCCCGTTCAAGTTCCGTGCACTCTTTTACAACTTCGGCGAGACTTCCGAGCCTGCCCCTTACGACATGACTCGGCAGATCAAGAAGTTTCCCCAGCCTCAGCAGCAGACTGAGGAACAGACCCTGTACTCCTACGTTTCGACCGTCTACGTCGCCAGCCGTGCGGAATGGCAGGAAATGACCATCGTGTTCTACGATGACATTACCAACTCCGTGATGCGTCGTTGCGAGGGCCAGTACAGTAAGCAGCAGAACTTCTTCGACCAGACGACCAGCCGGGCCGGTGAGAACTACAAGTTCGAGTGCGATCTCGACCTTCTCGGCGGTGGCGCCAGCGCTGGCGGTTCCGTGGCCGACCCGAACATCATCCGTAAGTGGTGCTTCTCGGGTTGCTTCATCAAGAGCAACGACTACGGCGAGATGGATCAGGAGAACAAGACCCCGATGGAAATCAGCCTGGTCATCCGTTACGACAACGTCGTAGGCTTCGACCAGAACGGTGTCCGTATGGGCAACTTCAGTCACCAGGGCGAGATTCAGAGCCAGACCGGCGTGACCTCGACTGGTACCGGTGGATCGGGTGGTATCTCGGTCTCCGGCGGCATCAACATCGGCGGAGCCGGTGGTGGTGTTTCGATTGGCTTCTAAGGGGAGCCTTCCCACATCGTGAAGAAGGGGGCCTCGGCCCCCTTTCTTTGTTACTGGAGAGCGGCCAGCCGCTCTTCGACGGCATGAATGGCGTCGGTGACGGCGGGGTCCATGATGCTGTAGTACCCTACCTTGTAGAGCACCTTGTGAATCTTTTGGGCGCTGGGGATCCAGGCGATGTATCCGTAATGCTCACGGATGACCTCGTCGACCATGACCAGGTCCTGAAGGGGAGTGTTGCGGATGGTTTCTTCGGCGAGGGGGTAGGTCGTCATGCTCTGTCTCCGGGGGTTTTTCTCTGCTTGCTCTTACAGTATAGACCCCCGGAGACGGATGTCAAGGTCAGCGGCGAAGCCCTCGACGGCGGGCTTCCGCATCCCGCATCTTCAGCTTGCGCTGATTGCGTTGGACCGCCTCTTTGTGCTTCCGGCGGCGGACGGATGACGGCTTCTCAAAGTACCGTCGCTCGTTGATTTCCTTGATTCGACCGTCGTCAAAGAGCTTTTTCTTCAACTTTCTCAGGGCCTTATCGACTCCATCTTCTCGGTCGGTGCGAACTTCTACTCTCACTGGCGTCTCCTTTTCGGGTCCGGTTATGACTAAATATATAGGCACAATCAGGGGATTTGTCCACAATGGCCTTCAACGTAAACAAGGACTTGAATTTCGGCCTCTTCTCGGTATCGAAGAAGATTGGTCCGGTGACCGCTGTCATCGATAAGGTGTTCCGTAAGTCGGGACCCACTCAGGAGGAAGCTGAGGCCCTTGCCAAGGCCAATGACCAGGCCCGAAGGAAGCGCCAGAACGATACGGTGAGCACCCCCGGCTGGCCGTTCTTCAACCATGCCCAGGATCTACGCAGAACCCGTGGTTTCGGCACGGACGGGCAGATGGTTGTGCCCAGGATGAAGTTCACCTGGTTGTTGGAGTTCCGCATCGACGAGTTGTGGTTGAACTCGGGCCAGATGATTACCAGTCTGAAGAGTGGCAACTTCATTCGTGACGGTGCCATATACATCCCGGTCAAAGCAGTGGACCATCCTCAGGTCAACTTTGAGGTCGAGACGCTTCGATCCTTCAACCGGTACGTCAAGGTGCCGAAGAAGATGGAGTACCAGCCAGCGTCCATCACGTTCGATGATGACTCCACATCCCTGATTGCGTCCCTTCGCAAAGAGTACATCCACTTCTACCACTATGCCGGTGACATCGGCCAGCGTATGGGTGTGAGTGCCACGGCGCCCCTCGACGAAGAGACAGCCATCAACGAATATCAGTTCCGGTCGACCGGTATGGCATCGGCCCTGGGTGAGGACGTGCGCTCCCGCATGACCGAGCACCCGTCCATTGGTATGAAGATGCGCTCGGACTGCTCGAAGCACTTCTTCCAGGAGATCGTGCTGTACGACCTGGGCATGCATCGGGACAGCATCAACGCCTACTATTTCTACCATCCCGTGGTCACCTCTTGGGGTCACGATGGATTGGATTACGAGGACCGGCAGGGTAAGGTCAGCATCAACATGCAGTTCGAGTACGAAGGCTACTACGACGTTCTCGGACAGAACAACGCCAAGGTTGAGAGCGTGCTCTTCAACTACTTCGGCTTTGCCATCCCGATTGCCAACCGCACTCAGGACCACCCGACGATGGTCGACCCATCTGGAAAGGATCAGGAACTGAGAACTTGTATGACCCCGGACGCCGTTGGTGTCGCTGGGGAGACTCCGCCGCAGGTGGATTGTACCGAATTTGGTACACTTCAAGAGATTGATGATGACCTTCGGAAATTGTCAAGAGCCAATTCCAGTGGCTTCGTGTCGGGTTCTGTGGCCGAGCAGAGACAGATTCAATTACTTGAGCAGCGTCAAAAACTCGTTGATTGTCAGAATCAACAACGTCCTTGTGAGAACTCTGACACGGCTGATGCTGCTGAGCGCACGAAGAATGCTGGCGCTGACCAGTTCAAGCAGGAATGCCTGGACCGCA
>JAAUYE010023678.1_pt1 | contig 22797 bp, 14 predicted proteins | sample 7278081 | NCBI WGS metagenome assembly JAAUYE01 (sample SAMN14350131, study PRJNA611818) | marine sediment metagenome | isolation source: surface marine sediment (0.6m) | place: French Polynesia: Moorea | collected 2018-08
GGACGCTAGCCGTGCGCACACGGCTGAGAACGCGACGCTAGCTCAGGTCCACGACGTTACGATCCAGGACGCTAGCCATGATCACGCGGCAGACAACGTAACACTCGCCCAGGTCCATGACCTGGATATCCAGAATGCGGCTCACGCACACACGGCTGAAAATGCCACGTTGGCGCAGAACCACATTCTGGATATCCAGGATTCCACGCATGCGCATACAGCTGAGAACGCCGCGCTTTATCCGGACATCTCAGCGGATGACGCTGCGCATGCGCACGCGGCAGACAACGTTACGCTGGCTCAGGTCCACGATGTAACCATCCAGGATGCTACGCACGCACATACGGCCGAGAACGCGACGGTATTTGAAGCTGAAATTGACTTTGTCAGCGCTGATGATGCTGCCCACGCTCACACGGCTGAGAATGCGACGCTAGCGCAGGTCCATGACGTTACGATCCAGGATGCCAGCCATAGTCATACTGCTGAGAACGTAACACTCAGTCAGGTCCATAGCCTGGATACTCAGGATGCCAGCCATGGCCATACTGCCGAAAACGCAACGCTGGCACAGGTACATGACGTTACGATCCAGGATGCTGCGCATGCGCATACATCTAGTGATGGACTGATAGTCGTAGAAGAAGGTGATGACCATACGCTGGTTATCCAAGATGCCAGCAACGCACACACTGCAGAAAATGCCAGTTTGTACCCAGATGTCTCAGCTGACGACGCGCTGCATGCGCATACGGCTGACAACGCAACGGTGCTGTATAACCGACTGTATGCGGTCGTTGTTGTTTCTCGTGCTAGTTCTCCAACTGCCCAGCAAATCAAAGATGGCGAAAACAGTGATGGAAACCCAGCCGACTGGGATGACTCAGTAACTGTCACTGCTACGGGTGAACACTGTTTCAACGTTACTGGTTTGACCGCTAATACTGAGTACGAAGCGTCGTTTGTCCACTTCGACGGTAGTAGCTTCAGCAATATACGACGGATTGAGTTTATAACTGACTATCATGAGATCACGATTCAGGCGTCGTTGCATGGTCACACTGTCGACAACGTATCGCTTGATGTAAGCGTTACGATCCAAGATGCGACGCATGCTCATACGGCTGAGAATGCTACGGTCACTGAGGAAGGCGATGATCATACGCTGGCTGTTCAGGATTCCAGCCATGCGCACACAGCTGAAAACGTAGCGTTCGATGTAAGCGTCACGGTTCAAGATTCCAGCCATGTGCATACTGCTGAGAACGCAACGCTCTATCCAGATGTCTCCGCTGACGACGCGCTGCACGCGCATACTGCTGAGAATGTCGATCTCGGTACAACGGTAAGTGTTGACGATGCGCTGCACGCGCATACCGCTGAGAATGCGACGCTCTACCCAGATGTCTCGGCTGATGACGCCTTGCATGCGCACGCAGCTGAAAATGTACTGCTTGAATCGATCATTCAAGTTGACAACGCAACACACGCACACACGGCTGAGAACGCTACCCTCTACCCGGATGTTTCAGCTGATGATGCATTGCATGCTCATACTGCTGAGAACGTATCGTTTGACGTAAGCGTTACGGTTCAGGATGCAACCCACGCGCATACAGCCGACAACGCTACTGTCGAAGAAGAGGTCGACGATCACGTAATAGCCATCCAGGACGCTGCGCACGCGCATACAGCTCAGAACGTATCGTTCGATGTAAGCGTCACAGTCCAGGATGCTACGCATGCGCACACAGCTGAGAATGCGACGCTGTCGAAAGAGCTGGCGGTCAATGACGCTCTGCATGCGCATACAGCTGAGAACGCTACGCTCTACCCAGACGTCTCAGCTGACGACGCACTGCACGCGCATACTGCTGAGAATGCCACGTTCTATCCAGACATCTCAGCTGACGATGCGCTGCATGCGCATACTGCCGAGAATGCCACGCTCTATCCAGACGTCTCAGCTGACGACGCATTGCATGCGCATACTGCTGAAAATACGACAGTTAGTGAGCAAGCGATTCTCGATATCGCTGATGCGAGCCATGCCCATGCCGCTGAGAATGTAACGCTCACCCAGGTTCACACCCTGGATATCGCTGATGCGAGCCATGCCCATGCCGCTGAGAATGTAACGCTTACTCAGGTTCACACCCTGGACATCGCTGATGCAGTGCATGGTCATACGGCTGACAACGTTGTCTTTGGGCTGGCAGTTATAGCTGATGATGCGGCGCATGCGCACACAGCTGAGAATGTCTGTGTCTGCGTCCCGCTGCTAATTGACGACGCGACCCACGCGCACACGTCTGACACGACCGTCATTGGGCCTGATCTTGAAGTTGACGATGCGTTCCACTTCCATGGTGGATTCAATGTCAATTTCGGTGTCGACGTTACTGTGGCCAATGCGCTGCACAGCCACACAGCTGAGAATGCGACGCTTATTGAGGAGGATCATCACCTCTTCCCGCAAGATGCGGCGCACGCACACACAGCTGACAATGTGTCGTTCGATATCCCGATTGACGCGGCCGATGCTGCGCACGCGCACACAGCTGACAACGTTCCGCTGTTCGTGGATGACCACCATATCCATATCCAGGATGCTTTCCATGCTCACACGGCTAGCGTAGCGTCCTTCGGTGATATCGATCCGGCTGATGCCAGCCACGGCCACACAGCCGAGAACGTCACTCTGGAACAGGTCCATGACCTGACTATCCAGGATGCTGTCCACGCGCACAGCGCGAGTGTCATGGCGATCGACCAGAACCATGTGCTCTACGTGGATAACGCGGCGCATGGCGTCACTTCGGATGAAGTTGATCTGGACCAAGTTCACGAGCTGATCGTTTTCGATGCAGCGCATGGCCATACTGCGCTCAACGTCGATCTCGATGAGGGCAACGTTCTGGTAGTTCAGGATGCTGCCCATGCGCACACGGCTGAGAACACCGACCTGCGTGTGGACCTGGCGATTGACGACGCTACTCATGCCCATGCAGCTGACAACGCGACGCTTTGTCCGTGCATCGGGGTCAAGGATGCCGTTCATGCGCACACAGCCGAGAATGCCACGCTGGAGCACAACCATATCCTGACGATTCAGGATGCGCTCCACGGCCACGTCGCGACTGACATGTCGATCACGCAGCTGCACCAGCTGGCGATCCAGAATGCGCTGCACGACACCACATCGACAGTTGTTGACCTATCGGTCAACATCAGCCCGGATGACGCTGCGCACGCGGTCACGTCGGACAATGTGGACCTGGACGAGCAGAACGTCCTGGCGATCCAGGATGCGGTCCATACGCACGCAGCTGAGAACGCGTCGCTCGGCCAGAATCACGTGCTAATCATAAATGATGCGCTGCACAATACGTTCTCTACGTCGCCATTCCTCTACGACCAGGTGGTGCTGCCGAACTGCGATCACGTGTTCATCGTCGCAGCGGAAGACCGGACTTTCGTGGTGGCGGCGGAAGACCGGACGATGGTGGTTCAGGAAGAAGATCGGACCTTCGAAGTGGCCGATGAGGACCGCACATTCGATGTGCCCTGTTAGACTAGGAAGATGTTGATTTCACGGTATATAATCCCAACAGGAGAAATGGGGAAAACTTATGGCTGACGATCACGTCCTACAACCGGACGATTCTTATTTGTCAGTGGACCGCCGCGTCAAGCCGCAGTCTGCTATGGAAGCGGCTTTTGAGAAGGCTCAGGAGCAGCAAAAATCTGGAACCACGGAAGAGGTAAACGACGATGGCGAAGATCGTCCATAACGACGTCTTGGATGCGGCTCTCAACGAGATCGCAACCGCTACCCTTATGACCGCATGCTCGGCTCAGCCGACTACCCGAACTGAAGCGGTTACCACCTACGCACTGGCTGACATCGCTTTGACCGGCGCTGATTTCACCAACGCCGATGGCGATACCAATGGCCGGAAGGTCACAATCGCGCAGCAGACTGGCGTTACGGTGGATACCACGGGCACGGCTAACCATGTAGCTCTGGTCGATGCAACGGTCCTGCTGTACGTCACGACCTGTACGTCTCAGTCCCTGACTGCGACGAACACCATGACGTTCAACGCCTGGAAGGTTGAGATCGCCGATCCGACCTAATAGGGGGTCGTCATGGCCAAGGCTAAAGAGCTGGGCGACGACGATCGGCTGATTTTTCGTGTCAATTGGGCTACTTGGCTCGATACAGACACGATTGTCACATCGGCGTGGGTTGTTCCATCTGAGCTGACTGATCTGGGTACGTTTGCCAGTACGACAGACACCACGATCAAGTTGGCGCATGGAACAGGCATCGTCATCGGACAGACGTACGAGGTGACTAACGTCATCACGACGGTCACGACCGATGAAGACCGCGAATTCACGTTCAAAGTCAAGGCGGTTGAGAAGAAGTACAAGTAATGCCACAGAACCAGAACACAACGAAGGTTCGTGGTTTTGCGGGATTGGTGAATACTCTCCTCCCGGAGGATCTCTCGGGAGCGGATAGGACTCGGTTTCCGCTACTTGAAGCCCAAAACGTCTACCTCACGAACGCGCGGCGGCTAAAAAGCCGCCCGGGTTTTGCGCTTGCAGCTGCGGGTAATTTTCACAGTTTGTGGTCCACGGGTGATGTTGCGTACACGATGAAGCGCAACGCCAACCAGTTGGTAGCGCTGGATTCGGATCTGAACGAGACGTCCCTTCGCTCAGGGATGACCCCCAATTCTCCGATCTCGTTCGCTGCCGCAGCCGATCGCGTTTACTACATGAACGACGTCGGTGAGCGGGGCATGATCGACGGTACTACGCATCTACCTTGGGGCCTGCCTGTCCCCGCTGCCCCGTCCCTGGCGGCGGGGGCAGGCGCTCTTCCAGCCGGTACCTACCAGGTTGCTGTCACACAACGGCTGGCTTCGGGCGAAGAATCTGGGTGTTGGGACTTTGTGCAGATCGCCCTCAGCTCCACTGGCGGAATCGTGGTGACCCTGCCTACAGCGGATGCCGATGCGGCAGAATTCAGTGTGTACTGCAGCCGAACTAACGGCGGTGAGATGTACGAAGTGGCCCGCGTTGCAGTGGGCACCTCGACTACGACCATTGTCAATCAGACAGCACATGGCCAACTGCTCAAGACGCTTGATGTGTTTCCGCCGCCTAGTGGTGACCATATTGCGTATCACAAAGGCCGGATTTACGTCGCTAAGGGCAACTACGTGTACTACAGCGACGCTCTGGCGCACGGATGGTTCCGCGAGAATCAGTTCTGGGCCTTCAACGACACGGTGCGCTTGATCGCGCCAGTTGATAACGGGGTGTTCATCTGCGCAGACAAGGTGTACTTCTTCAGCGGGACTGACCCCAGGCAGGCCAACCCAGATGAGGTTCTGGATGCGCAGGCAGTCAAAGGCACGCTAGAATACCTGTATCCCGGTGATTTTCCGGAAATTTCTCGACCGCACGCTGCGTGGATAACTGATCGAGGGTTTGTGCTCGGAGCACCTGGTGGCACGGCTCAGTTACTGACTGAAAACGAATTCACGTTTGCGGTGTCACCCAAAGGGTCATTGAACCTGATCAAGCGCGATGGAGTACCCACGCTGGTCGGTCTGATGCAGACTCCGTCTGACGATACAAACGACTTTGGTTTAGCGGATCGGATATCCGCTGAAGTGGTGAGAAACACGGTGGTATGACCCACCGATTACAGGAGATTGCGCCAATGGATGGAGCAAACAGCGGTGAGCTGAAATTTACTGGGCGATTCATCGTGGAAGCCTTCCGTGATGGCGAGCGCCTGTGGACCGAGAAAGGTGATTTCGAGACTGACCATAATATCGTCGTCAACGAGGGTATTCAGTTTGCGCTCGATACTGGGTTGGCTGGTGCGTGGTATGTGGCCTTGCTGGGCAACATCACCCCGTCCAGTACGGACACGTTGTCGACGATCGCAGCGACTGAAGTGACTGCCTATACCGGCACTCGCCCGTTGTGGAACAAGACACGTACGAACCAGACGCTTTCGAACTCAGCATCGACCGCAGATTTTACGATCAACGCGGACAGTACCATCATTTACGGTGGTTTCCTGGCAAGCGTGAATTCGGGATCGGTTGGTACGCTGCTGGCTGCTAAGCAGTTCACGGGCGGATCGAAGACGTTGGATACCAACGACCAGATCAAGATCACGTACGAGATCGTCGGATCCAGCACGTAACAGGTGACCCATGACCTATGGTGTTGGGTCATACGGTGAAGGCAGTTATGGTGAAGAGGCTGGTGCTGGCTTTGCCATTGACGAGACTACGATCACGTCGTTTCTTACGTTCGGTGACACACCTGGCGTAGCGTCTGTCCTGTATCTGCCGCTGATCGCTGAATCAGTTTTGTGGACTGATTCGGAGATAAGCTCGTTCGTCTCTCTGATACCCGATACGTTGATCATCAACGCGGTTGTACCTGAACCGTGGCTTGGCAAGCTGCTCAACGAAATACTGCAGCTCAACGAGGATCTGATTCAGGATTCCACGTATTTCCGCACCTTCTCAGAAGATCTGATCCTCCAAGAAATTGTCGCTGAAGCCCTAGCTGGGCTGCTAAGTGATGCTCTTACCATGACGGACACAGCTACGTATGTCCGCCAGTGGGCAGCGCAGCTTGCAGAAACCTTCGGTATGCCGGATACGGCTGATCCGGTGACGATTTACGGCAAGCTGATTGCCGAAGCACTGGCGCTTGCTGACCTAGCTGAACACTATGAATTGGAGGCCCTGACTGATTCGCTTGCGCTGAATGATACGTTCCAGGGTCTGGCCACGATGTATGGTGTGATGGTTGACTCGATCCTGTCTGCTGACACGTCGACGTACGTCGCTGTGTTCGTTCACGGGCTGACCGATGTCTTCTCGTCCAGCGACGCGGTATCTCAAAGCTCTATCCTCGAAGCTCTGCTGGAAGACGATTTCAGCTTTGTCATTTGGCAGGGTGACGACCAGTCAGCGTATACCGGCTACGTGATGAACACCAACGTAGGTGGGCTGACTGAGTATCAAAACTACAATTTCAACTCGATTGCGAAGATCGGATCAAAGTACTACGGAGCGTCGACTACTGGCCTCTACCTACTTGAAGGCGCGGATGATGCCGGTACTGCCATCGAGACGATGGTGAAATTCGGTGCGTTCGATCCGGGTGCTGGGCGGAAGAGCCGCGTGGAGCAGGCATATATAGGTGTTCGCACCGATGGTAAAATGATATTCAAGACCTTCGCCGATGATGGCAAAGAGCGTTGGTACGAAACACAGGCGGTGCAAGGTGACTTGCAGACGCAGCGGGCTAAACTGGGACGAGGAGTCAAATCGCGGTATTGGCAATTCGCGCTGGTAAACAGGAACGGTGAGCCGTCTGAGCTAGAGCAGTTCGAATTCTTGCCGGTGGTACTGACAAGGAGAGTATAAGTGGCACTTCAACTCGTACCCATTTCAGCGGCGTGTTCCAGCGTACCGGCCTGTAACCTCGTCTCGAATGGCTGGAACTCGATGGCCAGCTTCGGCAACCAGGTGTACGCCGACACCATTGCGTACTTGGATACGCTGTACAACCTGATCAACCCGGCTGACACTGATATCCCGACTGCGGATCTCAGCAACATCACGTTCCCGACACCGAACCTGACTGGGCCTACGCTGCCTGCAACGCCCGGGGTACCAGCTAATCTGTCGCTGACCCTGCCGAATCAGCCGAACGAACCGACGTTGGCAGCGGTGGGTGCGATCAGCGTCCCGGCTGTGCCGCAGTTCCTGTCGCAGTTCCCGACCGTTGTGATCCCAGCTGCGCCGACGCCGGTCACCGATGCTGCGCCCAGCCCAGCTCCGTCGTTCACGTCGCCGACCATCCCGGCGTCACCGTCAACTACGCTGCCTGTCGCACCGACGCTGCGCACGCTAAATATCCCGGCTGCGCCGTCGATCACGGTTCCGACATTCTCGGCTGTCGAGCCGACTGAACCCGGACAGCCGCCATCTGCGTCCATCAACTGGAACGAGTCGCTGTACGACTCGACGCTGCTCCAGGCCGTGCAGGCTGAGCTGCTGAGCGTGTTTCAGAACGGAGACAGCGGCCTGCCCGTATCGATCGTGGATCAGCTGTGGGACCAGGAGCGTGAGCGAGAGCTAGTCGAGTACCGCCGAGAATCAGATTCTGCTGTTGATGAGTTCGCAGCACGTGGTTTTGAGATGCCTCCCGGGGCACTACAGCAGCGTCTACGTGACGTAGAGCGTACAAATGTGACGCGCAGCGTCACCATGGGGCGCGAAAAGACCATCGAAAACATCACTCGTGCGTACGAGCACGTGAAGTTCGCCATCCAGAACACGATTGGGCTGGAAGGGCAACTGATGAACTACACCAACAGCATGTATCAGCGGCTGCTGCAGGTGCAGACAGCGCTGCTCGACGCTGGGGTGCAGCTCTACAACGCTGAGGTGGGTGCGTACAACGCCAAGGTTCAGGCCTACCGCGTGTATGCGGACGTCTTTCAGGCGCAGATCCAGGCTGAGCTGACCAAGATCGAGGTGTTCCGAGCACAGATTGAGGGCCAGAAGGCTATCGGAGATTTGAATCTCCAAGACATCGAGGTCTACAAATCGTCGATTCAGGCAATTGAGACAATCGCGGATGTATATCGGACTGAAATGCAGGCGGCGCAGATCGAGGCAGAGATCCAGCGCGTGGGAATTGATGCGTTCCGTGCTGAAGTTGAGTCGTACCGAGCAAAGATCGAAGCGAAGAGTTCAGAATTTGAAGCCTACGCTCAGCAGGTTCAAGCTGAGCTGACCAAGGTTCGGATGTACGAGGTAGAGGCCAACGCTTACCGCTCGCAGGTCGACGCCTATCGGTCGCAAGTTGACGCGGAAGTTGCCCGGGTGGGTAGCGAAGTAGCTCAGAACTCGGCGCTGGTAGACCAATATCAGGGACGCATTGCAGCATTCCGAGCCTTGGTTGAGGCCGAGCGGTCGCGGATTGCCGGTGAAGTGCAGGCGTACACCGCTGAGATTGAAGGGTATCGCGCTGGCATCACCGGTGAGATTGCCAAGACTGATGCTCAGCGTGACAATCTGAGAACTGAGGTGGATATTTCCACGGCCAAGGCGAACGTTCAGTTCCAAGAGATCCAGGCCAATATCTCCCGAGCAGAGACGCTTCTTCAAGTATATGCCGATATTCTGAAGTCAAGCGCCGAGGTAGCGGCTCAGATGACGGCTTCAGCGATGGATACGATCGACCTGGGTGCCAGCATTTCTGGCAGTGACAACACGAACAGGACAGTGTAATGGCTAACGAACTACTTGAAGCGCAACGACGTCAGCGGAAGCGTGAAGAGGAGCAGGGCGTACCTGAGTTTACCGGTATGCAGCGCCGCACACGGATGGCTCGTGAACGAGCGCGTAGGCAGCAGGCTGCCGCTGATCGCCGTCGTGCTGAAGAAGCGGCACGAAAGGCAGCAGAGCCTCAGCGCAGTGCTACTGGTCAGATGACCCGAGGTCTGCGTGGGGGCACTACTGGAGCTACGCTTGCGGCTCAGCGGAGAGCTGCTGCGGAACAGCAGGCTGCTACTACGCAGCTCACGACGCCTCAAGCTCCGGAACGCCAGGATCTGCGCATGCTCCCATCGATTGCAGGCGGGCGTGGTACGACGTTTGGACGCCGAGGCAATACGCTCTACGGACGTGGTACGGCTGAGCCGGGTGCAGGTGCGGGTGTAACAGGCTTTGCTTCGGCCGCTGAGCAGCTGCGGGCGCTGCGTGAGCAAAATCGTGGTGCCTATGAAGTGCCTGGGCGTGAGACCCTCGATCGTGGATTCCGGTATCGCCCGAGTCAGTGGGCGCAGGAGACTGCGCGTAGGAACGCGCTGCGTGGTTTCAACGCTACAGCGAATCTTTACCGTGACCCTGAGCGAGCGGTGGGACAGCGGGCGCTTGCTGAGCAGCAGTTGGCAGCTCAGCTGGCCACTGATCCGCGTTTGCAGGGTCTGCAGCGCGAAGAGGCGTTCCAGCGCGATATTACGGCCGATCTGGGTGCGGCAACCACGCAGCGTGGCCAAGACATCACGCTCCAGGGTGCACGGGATCGTGACCTGTCGCAGGAGCGTGTTGCGGCTGCACAGCAGGCTGCTGATCTGGCGCAGACCCGTGCTGAACTGCAACGTTTCGGGCTGGAGCGGGCTGACCGGCTGGCTCAGCAAGGTGTAGAGTCGCGCGAGCGTAACTACGCAGCTAACGTAGAGAACATCCGGCGCTTCACGCTGGATGACGACGGTAACGCACGTCCTGAGTATGCTCGCAACATGGAGGACCTGATGTCGCTCAGCGGAGCGATGAACCTCCCGCCGGAAGAGGGCCGACGTGCCATGGCGATCTTCGACAAGTTCGCAGAAGGCGTTGAGAGCCAACTCAGAGTCGAACGGGCAGGTGCATTGGCACCGTTGGCGCGGATCTTCAGCTTCTTTGGAGGCGACGCAGGCCCACCTCAGACGCTGCAGCAGGTGTACGCAGTGATTCGGAAGGCGCAGCGGAATCCGCAGGCGCTGAAAGACATGGGGCTACCGCCTGAGGTTGAGGACCTCTTGAACGACCTGAAAATCTAATGGCACTGAGACCAGAACCATACGGACATCTCCAACCACAGCAGGAAGATGAAACGCCTGCCGTGCGGGAGACCCTTGCCCGCTCGCGCGTAGGCACAATCGAAGAAACTCAGCAGCGGCAAGCGGCCGACCGGCAGCGTGCCATCGAAGCGCAGAGCAGCTTCACACGTGGCTTTGGTCAGGCCTCGACAGGTTTGGGTACTGCGTTTCATGGCGGTGCTGCCATGATCAAGGCGTTAGCTGGCGATCAGGAAGGTGCTTCCCAATCAGCAGAGCGTGCTCAGGCGTTCGAGGATGAAGGTCAGCTGTATGCACCGGAAATCTCCACGTACAAGGACGTCAAAGACCTCGGTACTGCGGGGTCCTACGCAGCTGGGATGCTGGGCCAGGCCGTCCCGAGTATCGCGACGATCGTCGCGTCTTATCTTGGCGGTAAGGCTGCTGGCGGCGTAGCTGGTGGCGTGGCTGGTGGCCCGGTAGGTGCGGTCGGGGGCGCTGCGGCTGGCGCAGGCGCGGGTGGCGCGTTTGGTCTCGCGGCAGCACGCGGCGTCGGTATGAAGATGCTGCGCAAGTACCTGGCCAAGCAGGCCAAGAAGCAGGGCGTGCCTCTGCGGGATTTTGCAGGTGACGCCGCTGTAGCACGGCAGATCGGCGGGCAGGCCGGGGGCCGCATCGCTGCCGTCCAAACCAGTATTGGTATGCAGCAGGGCGAGTTGGCTGCACAGCTGTTGGATCCGGAATTCGACGCTGAGAGTGTTTTCGGACGTGAGCTGAGCCAGCGCGAACGCGCAGCACTGGCGTTTGCTGGTGGTGAACTGGGTGGTCGCCTTGAGGCTTTGCCCATCATGAACTGGTTTACGCGGCGTGGACTGGGCGACCAGGTTAAGGAAGAGATCAACCGGACGTTCACAACTGAGGTTGGAAAGCAGGCCCTGCAGGAAGGCGCGACTGAGGCGTCTCAGCAGCTGATACAGCGCTCACTGTTGGCCGTGGCCGACAGGAACCGGGAGATTATCGGCGAAGAAGGCATCGAAGAGCTGATCAACGCCGGTCTTGGCGGTGCCATCGCTGGTGGTGCCATGGGTGGCCTGGGTAGCTTGGGCGGTCGCCAAGCACCTGAGCAGCCAGCATTGCCGCCCCCGCGCGAACAACCCGGGTTTTACCTGGATGCTGAAGGACAGCTGGTACCGACCGGTCCAGGTGGGGATTTGGTATCTCGCCAGCAAGCCTTGCGTGAATCGTTGCGGCTGCAGGAGGTCGACGACGTACCCGGCTTTTCCGACCAGGACATCATGTCCGAAATCTTCGGTGATACGCGCTTCGATGAAGCACAGTTCCGCGATGACATGAATGACTACCTGGGCATCGCCGAGACACAGCAGGCTGAACCTGAATCCACCACGCTGGAAACATTCGAAGTAGGCACTGTTCCCGAAGCGGACCTTGATCGCATTGAAGGCATGCGTTCGGGACAAGTTGTCCCGAATTATCAGTTTGCCAAGGTAATACCGGGGCCGCAGGGCGAGGCTATCCGGGAGTTGCCGTTCGAAGCCACACAGCGTGACGCGGAAGGCAACCTAGTCAAAGGCAAGACCATCCAAGAGAAGATCGACAAGCTGAATGCTGATACAGACGACAACACAGAGCTGTATCAGCGGCGTTCGCAGTATCTGTTCCCGAATAACGAGATACGGCAGCGTGAATACGTGAAGCGCATGCGCGAGATGGATCAGCCGCATCGCGAGCGCAGCTTTGCCGAGGTAGTTGGAGAGCGTGCCCAGGTTGGATTTGCAGGTGATCCGCAGGCGCAGCGTGAATACGTAGCGCGTCAGGCGCAGATAGTCGATGAGTCTCGGACCCAGCCAGGTCAGAAGATGGAGCGGGACAAAGATGGCAACATCATTGAAGACCCGGCTGCGTACTTGGCCAAGTTCAGCGTCATCGATAAGCCGCCGACTGAAACCGGGCGGGGTCGAGGTGCGCTGGGTGATGTGCCGGGTAACCTCTCTCTATCTGGAGAAGAGATCAGCAAAACTCCATATGGAGGGTTGAACATCCGCAAAGGTGAGGTCCTGCCACCTGTAGAGCTGAAAAAGGAACGCACGCGACGTCAGATCCTCCGCACGTACAACAAGAACACCTTCAACCAAGGGCTGAACGAAGGCAAAGATATTCGGTTGCCGAATGGCAAGGTGCTGAATGCAATGTCACTGACCTTGGCCATGCAGCCGAAGATGAATCAGCTGCAGTCAGGACAAGAGCTGTCGTTGCCCGCCCGGGTTGGGCAGTGGTTCACTGAAGGTGCTGCATCACTGGCTGAACAAGGGGTCAAAATTGACCTGGCCGCCATACCCGACCAAACCGTGTTGTACGAGTCACGGATGTCCAGGCCTAGGGAGGCCGGTGGGAGAGGGATAACTTGGGGTGAGGCCAAGAAAGCGCTGGAAACCAAGACAGCAGAAGATACTGGCCGCACACCTTCAGTACAGCGCCTGGACCGCTTGCAGCGGGTATTGAAAGGCCGTACTGAGCCGCTGAGCATGGCTGAGGCTGGGCAGCTGGCCCAGCAGGTAGCTGACACGATCGGCAGGACTGTCGATCCGAAACGCTTTGCCATCACTGAACCGATCACGCGAGATGGTAAGGAACTCAGTCCAATCGACCAGGTTCGGCGGGTTCTGAATCGGATTGCCAACGTCGAGCGCCGTCGCGCACAGCCCCCAGCTGACACTGACCGTGAGACTACGCGGACGATTATCAAGCGTGGCCGCCCGGGCGGGAAGGTAACAGGTGACAGGGTCGTGCGGACTGGCTCGACGAAGCCGGGTACGCCTGAGACTGAGCCGCAGGTACAGCGCCCGATACGTCGCTACAAGCGGGGCGAAGCAGCTGAAGTGGTCATGGAGGAGCGTGAAGCCAAGCTTGCTTCCACGGCTGACATCACGCCTGAGACCACGATTACTCAGGCGCGTACCGGCATCAGCAACGTCAACCGGGCACTACGCCTGCTGGAGCAGGCTCAGGAGGCAGAGCCAAAAGGCCGTCTGGCGCGTACAAAAGAGCTGCACCGGGCGTTGGTGAAGGCTGGCCTGCAGTTTGAGCCTGCTGATGTATTCGAGATCCCAGCTACCGGCCGCGTGCCGAAGGGCGGGGCCAGCGTGAAAGCCACGGTCCGCGCGGCGCTGCAGCGCCGCAAAGAGGCGCTGACTGAGCGTGGTCTGCGGGCCAAGGACGAGATCGACAGGCGACGCGGCAAAGAGGTCAAGTCTCGGAAGCGGCCCAGCGCACGTGAGCTGAATATCCGGCAGCTGGCTCAGGATCGTGGAATCTCCGTCGGGGAAGCCCGACTGCTCCAGGATCGCATCGATGCTGAGAAGCTGGTCTGGGAAGACGATGGTGATGATGCCAAGTACGACGCCTCAGGCAAGGCTTCTGAGGAGTTCGTAGAGCAGATCAAGGCAATTGCCGACAAGGCGGGTGGCGAAAGGGCTGATCTCAGCTCCAAGGAGCGCCTGGCGCTAGAGAAAGCGCGACACGCACAGTTCTGGGCCAAGCAACGTGAAAAGGCTGACAAGCAGGCGCAGGAGCGTCTGAAGCGCGAAATCCAGGATCAGAACATCACTGATGCCAAGGGACGAAAGAGACCTCAGCCTGAGACGTTCTACGAGAACTGGTACGACGGCGAGAAGACTGCGAAAGTCCGTGAGAAGGAAGAAGGTCTGCTGGCCAAGATCGCACGTACGTTGAAGCTGACCCGGCCGATCCGGCTCGCGACGCCTGCTGACGTGAAAGCCGTGATGGACGCCGACCCGGCCCGAGCAGTCAAGATGCTGCGCGGAACCGTAGCCGGGTCTCACTGGGTGGATCCACTGTCGGGCTACACAGTCATCTTCATCAACCCGAGCGTCAAAAAAGCGACACAGCGCTATGCTGTCATGGCTCACGAAATCGGCCACGCGGTCTTCCGCGACCGGTTCATGGCGGCCGACAAGAAGACGAAGGATGCCATCGTCGCGGCCTACCAGCAGTGGCGTGATGCCCAGGTAGCCAAGGGTGACATCTCGAAGGCTGAAGTACTGCGGTCGAAACGAGCGTTGCCGGTGGTCGAGCTGACCATGAGCAACGAGGCTCTGCTGCACCAGCTGCCTGAGAAAGAGCGTGAGTACGTACTCAGCTTCGAGGAGTGGTTCGCAGACCAGACTGCACGGTATTTCACCACGGCTGAAGCCCCACGCAGCATCGTGGCCAAGTTCTTCCGAGGTGTCGCAACGTATCTGAAACAGGTGTATTCCGTCATGAAGAACGACGGATACATGCCTGACAAGACGATCCGAGACTTCTACGGGGACATCATGGCCCCGCGCAACGACGCGGCAGGTCAGCTGCGGGATGCGATCTTTGACGCGATGCGTGAAACCGGGATTGTCATCCAGGATCAGGCCGTGATCGATAAGATCAAGCGGCTGGCCCGGGCGGCTTTTCAGAAAAAGAATCGTGCGCAGTACAGCGATAAAGAGCTGGCTACGTTCGTGGCAAAAATCGCTCGAATGGTAGCCGAGGACGGCTCGAATCTGAACTATGCGACATTCCGCGTAGCCTACAACAACCTACTGAATGCCCGAGAGCGCAATCAAGTAATGCGGGCCTTCGGTACGAAGCGCATGCAGAACCGGGTTCGCCGCATGCTGCTGAATGACAATAACCTGCGCGGTGCAGAAGAGGTGCTGCGCAACGCTAACGCACTGGTGGCGTACGGTTACCAGCTGTGGAAAGCAGGGCAGCTATCACTTGGCCCACAGACCACGTCGATCTTTCAGCGCTTCGTTGATCGTGTTCAGCAGATCTTGGGCGTCGTTAGTGACGAGAAGCGGGCGCTGCGCATCTTTGAAGCTATCAACAGTGGTGCAGTATTAGAACGTACTGAGAACGGTGGAACTGAATCGTTCTCGTCGCCAGCTCAGATGGTCAATACCACGTTGCAGCGTGCCACAGCTGGCATGCGGGAACTGGGCAGCTTTGTCAGCCCCGCATTGTCGATTGTGTTCAACACGGCCTACGAACGCATGAACGCCACAAAGAATCCGTGGCTGCGGCAGTTGGCTGAGGAGCTGTACATCCCGTCTGGCACGCAGGGCAAGCGCCAGAGCATGGTTGAGGGCAAGAATCTCAGTGTAGCCAAGTACCACAACCGTGCAGCGAAGATTTTGCAGGGCCTGGATGATGATCAAAAGAACCAGGTAGTCGAGGGCATGGCCAGCGGTCGGTTCTCAAATGACCCAGAAATCAAGGCCGTTCAGAAAGAACTGAAGAAGCTGATGCGTGAGATGCGCAGCTACGCGGTCAGTCGTGGCGTACGGATTGGCAAGCAGGAGGTCGGAGAGACAGGTTACTGGCCGTGGAACTTCGACACTGAAGCCATCCTGGCCAACACCACAGGCTTCAAAGACATGCTCATTAGGACCATGGATGACAACTTCGTCCGTGGCACCATCAAGAGAGTGCGGGGGCAGAAATGGCTGGAGATCAGAGAGGGTGGCGAAAAGGTACCGGTAACGCGTGCGATGCGCGAAGAAGCTGCGCAGCGCATCATGGACTCGATCTTGCTGTCGAAGGGCTACGCTGATGGCGGCAGCATCAACAACTACGAGATTGCAAACCACACCCCGTATATGGCCAGTCACGATACGCGAATTCTGGCTTTCATCGCAGAAGATTCCAGGTTCTCGACGTTTCTATCCAAGGACCTTGACAAGACGCTTATCAGTTACATTGACCAGACAGTTCGACGGGCGGAATTCGCATCTCGTTTCGGAGATGAAGGTAACGGAAACGAGAGAACAGGAGCGATAGGTATCAGTGAATACCTGCGGCGTGCTGAACAGGCTGGCATGACTAAGAAAGAACGTGTCATGGCTGAGAAGTACATCCAGGCCATGATGGGCACGCTGGGCGGTGACATCAACCCGCAGCTGCGCAAGTACATGAACTATGCCATCGTCTACGAAAACCTGCGTCTGCTCAGCATGGGATTGTTCAGCACACTGGTAGATCCAATCGGCATCTTGGTTCGCACCGGGTCGTTGCAAGATAGTTACGTGGCGCTGCAAATTGCGGTCAAGGACCTCGCTACTTGGAGCAAACGCCTGAAAGGCAAAGAAGGCGGTAAGCAGGAAATGCGCCTCCTGGCTGAGACGCTGGGTATCATCGAAGACAGCATCGGTAAAGAAGCGCTGGGCTACGAGTACGGTGGCGTGTACATGACCGGCATGGCGCGACAGGTCAACGAAAAGTGGTTCGAGCTGACCGGTATCAGCGGTTACACGCGTATGACGCGGGTCATGGCTACTGGTGCTGCGCAGAGTTTCTTGAAGCGTCACAAGGCGGGGCTGGACCGAGACAGCAAACGGTATCTGGATGAGCTAGGTGTCTCCGCTGATGACGTCCAGTTCGACCGGGCTGGGAATCTAAAAGTCCTGTCCCAGGCTGAGCGGGAAACGGCGTCAGTACAAGAGCTGGCCCGCGACGATCGTGTGCGCACTGCTGTGTTCCGCTTCGTGGACGAGGCAATCTTGCGCCCGGATGCTGCTCAGCGGCCAATCTACGCATCTGACCCACACTTTATGCTGATCTTTCACTTGAAGGGCTTCATGTACAGTTTCTACGAACGGATCATGAAGCGGGCCTGGAACGAAGCGGTCGAGCATAAGCGGCTTGTCCCTGTCGCCAGCTTGGGTATGTACGTACCGGGTATGATCGCGGCTGATATGCTGCGTGACGCGGTAAAGGACGCCTTCGGTGATCAGGATGATGATCGCCGTGACAACTGGACGATCGGTGACTGGACGTGGCATGGCATGGATCGGTCCGGTCTGTACGGTCCGTATCTGGAGCAGCTGACGCAAAGCAGAGAGGACTACACGCGGTTCGGTAAAATGCCAGGGATTAGCATGTTCGGGCCAGCTGCCGAGCACTTGGTGGACTTCGCTTCCATGAAAGGCGGCATCGAAGCACAGCTGACCCGTGCGCTGCCAGGACAGAACCTGATCCGTCCGCTGACTGAATCATTTGTAGGGAATTTTGAATAATGGCTAAGAAACCAGATGTTCTCCAGCAAGCGCTGGATACATACTTCTCGCAGCCATCAGCCATGCAAGGGTTGGCACGGTCTCGTGGCACCATAGGTCCACCAGCCAGACCGGAGATGGTTGGGCTGGCCGAGACCATCGAAAATAGCCCGTTTGCCCGGTTGGCAGGCAACGTACCGGACATCTTGCGCAGCTGGGGCTGGGATCAGCGTTTAAACCCCAGCCAATACGCGCTGGCAGCAGGTTTAGGTGCCAGTCAGGTGGTTCCGGTCCCTGGTATCCAGGCAGGCGTGCGGGCACTGACCAAGCCGGTCGTGCAGGGAATGCGCCGCTCAGCAAAGGCTAAACCACGTGCGCAACGAAAACAGCGCGGTCAAGAAGAGCTTGATGCGAAGGTAGCGGAATCAGCAGAAAACGCTGTCAAGCAGATGTACAGAGAACGTGTGATGCAAGAGATGGCCGACGACGGTATAGGCGTACCATCATTCGGGGTAGTATCCCCCGAATCAAGGCTTTCTCCGTGGCAACAGCAGCGGCTAGCCCCGAACGTAATCGACGAGACTAGCCGTCAGGCAATCAATCAGCAGCTGCCTGACTGGGCGCGTCAGACGACAGAGCCGACCCCGTTACGAAAGTCTTCTGCAAAGTAACATTTGCTTCGAGGCGTACTCTGAGCTTGGTCAGCTCGATCAGTATCACGTTGATATCCTCATCGTAGCCGTCGGTTTCGTGCGAGAGGCGGCGGTTGAGGTGAAGCTCAGCTTCGTTCATTTTCAGAATGGCGAGATCGATTTGATTCATAGTGTCCTCAGAGTGTGTTGATGAATGATGGTGCTTGGGCAAGGTCCAGCGTATTGGCTTTCAGCGTAGCACCACTGGCCACGTCGAGAGATACCAGGCTTTCAAAATCCACGCCGAACATCGTGCCCTTACAGTACAGAACTGTATCGTAACCGTTATAAGCGATGCGTGAGTTGAAGCTGGTCAATGAACCTGGCAAATAGAGCGTGTCACCGAAAGGATTCAGGTTCGGGTAGAGAATGGCCATCCCAACACACTCGTAGTAGTACAGGTAGTTGTGAATGAAACGCTGTCCAGGCAGCGTCGCTACTGCGATCTGCGTTGTCGGAGTCTGCCAATAAATCGATGTGTGGAACGTAGCGGCTTCGATGTCGCTTATGGTTTCGACCATGAGGGCACAGCCTGCACGCAGGTCTATGTCGAGGAACATGCGAGCGGTGTGCGTATGCACTAACGAACTGTTGACGATTGGACCGTATGACGTAGTAACGTTGTTTTGTATATCGATCCCGCTACCAACCCCGCAAGTGCTAGTACCTGGGTTCAGAAAAGTCAGTTGTATCGGAATATTGTTACCTGTAGCTGTTGCGCTGAATATCGTCGTGTTCGTTGTCTGAGTTCCGCTTGAAGTGGAAGTCGAATCAGAACGATGTTCGTCAAATACGATGATCGCCAAATCGCCGAAATGCGCAGTGACAGTGCGGTCAGTCGTGTTAGTCGTAGTTTGCGTGGAATCGCCCGTGAAATCGGACGTTGCGATATAGTCAACTTGGCCCACTGCGTTGGGTTCGAGTCCTGCATCAGCTGTAGCTAGCAAACCTGAGGTATCGGTACAGTTCCCTGCTGTAGACGAAGCAAGGTCAGTAACGATCGTGTTCCAATGAGTTACCTGTCCCGATGAATCAAGCTGGTCAGTTCGTGAATACGTACCATTATGTGTATCTGTTGATGCTGCTATATCAACGCTGGAACCACTCTCTTCGCCAGGTGTGACATCCAAGATGATCTTGTTGTTCGTGATCGGGTCGTAGTCAGTCGCCACGACGAAATTCTGCGTCGCAACCTTCTGGCTTGTGCCTGTCGTCGTAGTCGTAGCATCACCCGTTGCGTTGTGTGAGTAGTTACATGTCGCAAAGAAATCTTCACGTGTGTACGCGAATCGTGTGTTGGGTGATGCAGGGGCTGATGGTGCCCATGGTATCGTTACCTGGACTTCAGGCCCTGCAGTCACAGTTCCATCAATTACATAGGCACCCGACGTCCCAGTAGGGCAGGTATACGGATCTGGTTTGGGTGACTGGAGCCGATCGATGTACCAACCGTAGCTTGTAGTGGTGCCCTGTGCCACGCTTGCGGGCGGGTACTGAAGCGGGTTGACAGTAACCACTTCTGTGGGTCCTGTGCCTGAAAGCGACGTGTTGAAGTTAGAAATCTCTTCAGTCTTCGACGTGACGATTACGCCTGTTGTACCACCGGCACTCAACGTGACTTCTATGATCAGCTGCGTACCTGCACCGCTCCAGTTGGTGAAATGGAAACTCCACGAGGACCCAGTTGGGTCCGCAACCCCAGCAGCTGTGATGAACGGCAGGCTGAAGCCGTTCATGTCGACAGCTTGCCACCCGGGATCGGTGTCCCCATAGGGGGCTGTCGGGTTCCAGTCACAGTGGTATAGCTCGACTCTGATACCGGCAGCAGCCACGACCAGCTTGTTACCAAAGATCGCCGCGCCCAGGCAGGCACTGCCCGGGGTGGTGACGTAGTGGCAACCCCGGTAGTAGACCTTGGTGCTGCCGGTAGCGTTGACGTCCTGGTACCGGGTACCACCATAGCGCCAGGTCAGCACCCGGTCGTTCAGTCCAAGCCAGTGCTGGAATTCTGACTCAATGAGGTCGATCTGAGCACCGGTCTCGAAGGTGCCAGGGGCGGTTTTGCTGACGTATCCGAAGCCCGTAGCGTTCTGGGTGAGGAACCCACGATACGCGCAGGCCAGAATTTCGATTTCGAGGGGTACTGCGTCGATGTGGAGGGTGTAGAGATTGAAGTTTTTGGAGACGGTGATGATTACGTCACCGAATCGCTTCCGCATCGTGCGGGTGTTGTTGTTCTGGAAAGCCGCTTTCTGCTGCAGAATGCGGAGCATCGACTTACCTTTGTGGACGTACAGAGCTGCTACTGACGGGTCACCTGTGTAGCTGTAGCGGTACTCGGTAGGTCGATGCTTGGCCATGCAAAATCGCCCGCCCCATAGGGGTCTCAGGACAAAAAAATTAGGTCAATAATGGATTATAATCCGAATTGAGGACCCCTTCAGATAGGACATCAAAATGGGCGTACGGTCGAAATACGAGACAACCACTACGGGCAACGGTACTACACTTTCGGTCACAGTACCTGCTGGGTTCGGCACTGAATCCAACGCTCAGATCCAAGCTCCCAGCGCAGGAAACTACGTGCCCTACGTGCTGATTGATGGAAATGGGTCCAGCTGGGAATACGGATACGGGTCATACTCGTTTGGCACAGTATTCGCAGGTGATGAATGGAACCGAGATCTCGTGTTCGGTGGCACCTCTGGTGATAACACCCGCATACCGCTTTCCACTACGACCCCGCATACCATCCTGTTCCCTGAAGGTGGTCTACTGGGGCGTGTAGCGACGATTCGCTACACCGCATCCAGCGTGAACGTGGCAGCTGCTTCGACTGTAACTGTCTCATACACCACAATCGATACTGCGAATTCCGGTGCGGCCAGTCTACCTGGTACGTCTCTGCCTCCGCTTTCTAACCAAATCATTGCTCCGTGGGAGTACATTCCTTACGCCCAGTACGTTCGTGCGTCGCTGATCGTGCAGTGCACCGCAGCAGCGACAGCTGGATCGTTCATCCAGGCCAAGCTGAGCCTGCTGGCTGACAGTAGTCCTGTTGCCAGCTGCTGGATTCCGACTACGACGAATACGTCCGGTGTCATACCTACGTTCGGTCAGTGCATGAGCCATGCACTGGTTGGTCCCAACACGCAGGTTAAAATCGGTGGCAACGTCAGCTATAACCCAGCGCAGATGTATACGCGGCTGTCAAACACTGACACCAACGGCTCAAACACACAGGTCTGCAACGTTGAGCTGATCTTGGAGTACGGGTTTTAACTGTGATCTGTTCCCATTTCCCACTTGGAAATTTGTGCTTCCTTTAAACCATTCGGTTAGCTGTTCCTTGGTAAAGGTCCGATCGTGGTACTTCTGCACCATGGCCAGGACCTTAGGGTCGATGTACAGCATACGATAGTTCAGTTCGCATGTAGCTTCCAACACGCGATATGGCACGCCTTTGATTAGTGCGATAGCCAGGTACGTAGCCCGGGCTGCATCACGTACGACGCTGCGTCGATGTTCATTGAGGGATGCCCGTTGCCAGCCCGAGAAACGGCTCTCTTCGCGGCGGATGATACGGGCTTCTTCGGCCAGGGATTTGGCCTTGATTTTCAGCTTGGTGAGGTTAAGTCTTTGGTCCATGACAGTCTCCAGGTAATCAAAAAAAGGTGATTAGGCCTGGACTGTTACGGTGGTTTGCGGATCTACATGATATCTGTCTCCTCAGAAAAACGGTTGTGATCGGATTTCGCTTAATGCAGCCTCTTTCCGTGTAATCAGTTTATAGCAGATACTGCCATCTTCGTCATACCCTAGCCAGCAAATATGTTCTGAATTCTGGCCAGAAGTCGTTGTGTAAGTGGTGCCCCCGAGAGGAATCGAACCTCTACCTCTAGATTTAGAATCTGTTGCAATACCCATTATGCTACGGGGGCTGCAGCCATTGTGACGTGGTAGCCAAGCTCCTGCATCACATCGCCTTGTGTCTGCTCAATCCGAGTGATCTGGTCCACGGTCAGCTTACTACGCCACTGCTGTTGGTACCCTGCACGAAAGAACCGCTCCGAATGTTCAGATTTATCGCGAAACCCGGAACGTTCTTCTTCGGAACGGAGCCTGTCAAAGCTGGCACGGTTGACTGCGCGGTTGATACGCTCCATGTCGATCGGCTGTTCCCAGGCTTCCAACATGAACCGGAATACCTCTCGCGTATGTTCCATCAAGTGTTCGTACTTGATGAGAGTGATTGGGAAATTTTCACGATCTGCAGCCTGTTGCCATGTCAGGTAATGTGACCGCCAGTCGCCGATCGGCGACGGGATCAGGTTCTTGCCGGTTAATACGAATAGCGGCTGGTTCATGATCTCGA
>JAAUYE010117859.1_pt1 | contig 22132 bp, 24 predicted proteins | sample 7278081 | NCBI WGS metagenome assembly JAAUYE01 (sample SAMN14350131, study PRJNA611818) | marine sediment metagenome | isolation source: surface marine sediment (0.6m) | place: French Polynesia: Moorea | collected 2018-08
GAAGGAAACCTGGGCCGGGATCAACGGCCTCGTCCGGACCCAGCTCGTCGGCCTGGCGACCGGCGAGAACATCTTCATCTCGGGCCTCATCTCGGACGCCCTTCCCGTGATCTACAAGCCGAACGTCGCCACGCCTCGAGAGCTCCGCGCGATCGTCTTCGCCCGGCCGTTCCAGAACAAGATCCTCCGCCAGTGGCTCGCCCAGTTCCGGGCCGGCGACCAGCGGCGCATGATGGACGAGATCCGCCAGGGCCTCCTCTTCTCCGAGAGCCCGACCGAGATCGGGCGCCGGATCTTCGGGACGAAGGCGCTCGGCGGGACGGACGGGACGCGGGAGATCACCCGACGCGGAGCCCAGACCCTCGCCCAGACCGCGACCTCGGCCGTGTCTCACGGCGTTCGCGAGCAAGTCTACAAGGCGAACCGGCGCGTCATCCCGCGCGAGGTCTTCGTCGCGACGCTCGACTCGAGGACGACCCCGATCTGTCAATCCCTGGACGGCGACATCTACCCGGTCGGCGAGGGACCGATCCCGCCGATCCACATGAACTGCCGCTCGATCCGCGCGCCCGTCGTCGACGGCCGGCGCCTGGGAACCAGGCCGGCGAGCTCGAACTTCCGCGGACGCCTGGGGAACCTACGCGGCCCGGCCAGGCGGCGCGAGGTCGCGAAGCTCATCGGGCGCGTCCCCGCCGAGACGACCTACCAGCAATTCTTGACGCGCCAGTCGGCGGCCTTCCAGGACAACGTCCTGGGACCGACTCGCGGCCGGCTCTTTCGCGCCGGCGAGTTCGACGTGAAGGGCTTCGTCGACAACTCCGGCCAGCGACTCACCCTTCGCCAGCTCTACGAACAGAAGCCCCAGGCCTTCCAGCGGCTGGGGATCCCAGCGCCGACGGACTAGCCTCGCTTTATTTCACATAATTCCGAGCGTATTATCTGGCCGAAACCCGTGAGAGGTGACACATGACGCTCGAAGCAATTCTTGACGACAAGGCGAAGATCCCGGAGGGATTCCAGGATCACTACAAGGAGATCGACGGGAAGTTCGTCCTCGAGGTCTCCGGCATGAAGACCCAGGCGGACTTCGACAACTACGCCGAGGCGCTCAAGAAACGATACGCCGACGCGGCCGCCGACGTGAGTCGGAAGACCGGCGCCGGAGTAACGCGCGACGAGCTCATGGAGACCGTCGAGGCGGCGCTCGCGAAGTTCGGCAAGCCGACGGGCCAGTCGAACGGAAAGGGCGACCAGGGCCAGGGCGACGGAGACGTCTCCGCGCGTCTTCACGACCTGGAGCGGAACCTGGCAAGCCTCAAGGAACAGAACGAGACGCTCCAGCGCGAGCGGGACGAGGCCCTCGGGAACTCGAGGTCGACAACAATCAAGAACGCGCTCACCCAGGCGGCGACCGAAGCCGGCGCCGATCCCGCGGGCGTCGCGAATCTCGTCCAGCTCACCCAGGACAAGTTCGAGGTCTCCCAGGCCGGCGACGTAGTGACGAAGCTCGAGGCGGGCGAGGGCGTGACGCCCAACCAGAAGCCGAACGACTTCTTCGCGAACCTGGCCCGCGACAAGGGCTTCCGGATGTTCTGGCCGAAGTCGGTCGGAGCCGGCGCGGACAGCGGGGCGGGAGGCTCCGGTCCGGCCGATCTATCCGGGAACCCGTGGACGAAGGCGAACTGGAACGTGACGGCCCAGTCCAAGCTCTACGCCACGAACAAGGCCGAAGCCGAGCGGATGATGAAGGCCGCCGGCGTCGAACTGGGCGCGACGTCTCCCGTGAGGTAGACTCGAGCCGACAACCAGACCCCGGAGCCGTGAGGGCTCGGATCCATAACTTGAAGGAGTGAACCCCTCATGGCAGAAGTAAGAGTCGCGGACGTCGTAGTCCCCGAGATCTTCGCCCCCTACGTCCGAACCTTGACCGAACAGAAGACCGCCCTCGTCGACTCCGGCGTCGTCGTGCGCGATCCAGCTCTGGACGGTTTCCTGGCTGGCGGCGGGACAACTTTCAACGCCCCCTCCTGGCGCGACAACGACGACGACTCGAACGTCCTCGCCGACCGCGTCTCGAGTGACGACCCCGCGGTCATCGCCACGCCGGCGAAGATCCAGTCGAACCAAGAGATCGCGACCCGTCTCTCCAGGAACCAGTCCTGGCAGACGATGGACCTCGCGGCCGCTCTGGCGGGCGACGACCCCTCGAACGCGATCGCCGCGAACGTGGCCGCCTACTGGCGCCGCCGCCTCCAGGCCGTGTTCGTCGCAACCTGGACCGGCATCTTCGCCGACAACGCCCAGGTCACGCCGAACGACGACCCGCGGACCGGCATCACGAACAACGCCGCCCAGGACGACCTCACGGTCGACATCTCGGGCGCGTTCACGGCTGGCGTCACGGACTTCTCGGCCGAGGCGTTCATCGACGCGATCACCACGGCGGGCGACTCCCAGGACGACTTCGTCGCGGTCATGATGCACTCGATCGTTTACTCGAAGGCCCAGAAGAACAACCTCATCGACTTCATCCCGGACGCCGTCAACCAGGACGCCGCGATGATCCCGACGTTCCTCGGCCGTCGCGTTATTGTGGATGACACAATGCCGAACGCGGGCGGAACCTTCGACACCTGGATCTTCGGCGCCAGCGCCTCACGCTGGGGCGTCGGGAACCCGAAGGTCCCGGCCGAGATCGAACGCTATCCGGGCCAGGGCAACGGCGCCGGCGGCGAGGAGCTCTTCTCGCGGATCGAGTGGTCGATGCACCCGGTCGGCCACCGTTGGCTCGGCGGCACAGTCGCGAACCCGGACGGCGGTCCCTCGAACGCGGAGATCGCGAACGGCGTCGCAAACTGGGCGCGGACGTTCCCCGAGAGGAAACAGATCAAAGCCGCGCGGCTGGTCACGACCGAGTTCTAAGTCGGGACAACCGTGTCGGAGGCCGGCCCGCGAGGGCCGGCTCACCCTCAACCAGGAGACCCGACAACCATGTCAAACCAGGAAGAGACCCAGGCCCTCGAGGACGCTCTTGAGTCCGTACAAGCCGAAGAAACGAAAGAAGCCGAAGCCCCGGCCGAAGCCGAAGCGGACGAGCCCGTAGCGGAAGAGCCCGCGGCCGAGGTCGCGCCGGCGAAGAAGAAGGCCTCGAAGAAGAAGAAGGCCGCCGTGAAGACGTCCGACTCGACGGGCGCCGCGAAGGCGAAGCGGAAGGCCGACGCCGATCGTCGCGCCCAGGCGATCGCCGACGCTCCCAGGCCCCCGGAGCCGAGCGAGGAAGATCTCGCCGAACAGAAGCGGAAGGCCGACATCCGCGAGAAGATGAAGGCGGTCCAGGACGAGCTCGACGAGCTCGACGCCCAGGCCGAGGCGAAGAAGGAGGAGCTCCGCGAGCTCTCCCTCGAGCTCTACCCGCACACCGGCGAGTCCGATCATCACACGACCGCGGTCAAGGGCTACATCGAGCGCCAGAAGGAGCTCCGCGCGACCAGGGCCTCGAGCCCCGAGGTCTTGAAGCGGATGATCGCGAACGCCTCGAAGGCCCCGATCGACGCCGCTATGGCGAGGAAGAACGAGCGAGGCGCCAAGCGCCCGAGCCGACAAGTCGCTGGAGTGAGTCCGGACGCCGACGCCGCGACGGAGTAGCCAGTGGCGCTCCCCAGCGGACCCCGAGCTCGCGCGAAGCTCGGCTTCTACGCGCGGGAACGTAGGCGGAAGAAACAGGACCAGAAGGACTTCGAGATCGCCGGCTTCACGCCGGCGGCCCCGTTCAACTTCGGGACCGTAGCCGCCGGCGGATCCTCGACGAACGCGATGACGCTCCCGGCCCAGGCCGAGCTCGCCCTCGAGATCAACGCGATCACGACGGCCGGCCAGCTCGGGATCCTGGACGTCACGACCGGCGTCGACTACGTCTCGGCGGATCCAGGCCAGGCCGGCGGGCGGATCAACATCCGGCGCCTCTTCCCAGAATCTCATCAGATCCGGATCACCCGAGCGGTCGGAGCTCCGGCTGGGACGGTCGCGGTCTACTTCCGCGGCCCGAAGAGCCAGCTCGTCCAGATCGGGACGGCGACCTTCACATGACCAGGAGCTCCTCATGGCAATCTTGAACCGCTACCGCGTCCGCGTTCAGTTCTTCCGGGACATCGTCCTCGACGCGAAGAACACGAGCGAGGCCTCGGCCCTGGCCGAACAGGACGCCGCCCTCGCCGGCGACACCGACATCGTCCAGGCTCAGGGCGTGACGCTCCTCGAGGAGAACACCGGGAGCGACAACGGCGCGACGCTCAACCGCTACTCGGTCGCGACCAGGATCCGGCGGAACGTCGTCACCGACGCGACCGATCGAACGAACGCGCGCCAGCTCGCCGAGGATGACATCAACCTCGAGAACGACGCGCGCAACATCCAGCCACAACAGACGATCGTCCTCGAGGAGGGCGTCGGGTCCACGGAATAGGAGGAAGCCGATCATGTGGGTCATCGCAGAACAGAACGTCACGCCGCCCCTCTACCTCAAGGCCTCGGGCGGCTTCTTCTCATGGACGCCGAACCTCTCGGACGCCCTCCGCTTCGACAACAAAGGGAGCGCCGACGCGATCGGCGAGATCATCGTCGAGGCGACCCAGTCGGTCCAGGCGTGAACAATGGCGGCCTCTAACGATTGCCCCTACTGCGGGAGCGAGACGTTCGAGGCCGTCGCCTTGCCGGCGGACTTGAAGGCCCTCGAGTTCTCGAACGAGCCCGGCGACTGGTTCAACCGTTGCTCCGAGTGCGGCCAGTGGTCGCGGTTCCTGGGCGACACGAACGAGAACATCGCGATCGACCAGCCGGAGATCCAGCCCGAGGCCTTCAGTAGATGACGGCGGTCGCGGTAGCCTTCGACGGCGTTCGCCTTCACACGATGGGCGACGCGGACGGGATCACCGGCGTCTCCTCCCTGGGCGGCGGACCTGGCGCGGGCCTCGAGCCCGACTTCGTCTACCAGGGCGCCGAGGCCGTCTCGAGGCGTATCGGGACGACGCTCGCCGGCTTCGCGATCGACACCTCGGGCGTCGGCGGATCCGCGAATATGACGTCGGCCGATCGCCGGCTCTGGCTGGCGAAGGTCATCGCCACGAACCCGTCGGCCCTTCTCACGAACGGCTCGCCCTCCTACGAGGTCCGCGTCGGCCCGAGCTCGGCGGCCTATATCGTCGTCGACGTCCGCGGCTCGGACGACTATCCGAAGAAGGGCGGCTGGCTCACGATCCCGATCGAGGCCCAGATCGCGGCGCTCCAGTCCGAGAACGTCGGCTCGCCGACCTTCACGGCGATCGACTACTTCGCGGTCCGCGCCGACTTCAACGCCGCCTCGAGGGCGGAGAACGTGGCCGTCGACGCGATCGACGTCGGGATCGGCCTCGTCCTCACCGGCGGGACGGCTCCGGATCCGGCCGGCAAGCTCGAGGACTTCATCGACGCCGACGAGGGAACCCAGGCGAACTCCTGGGGCTTCTGGAACGACAACGAGGGCGTCTACTTCGCCCGAGGCCTTCACGTCATCGGCCGGAACGCCGCGGGGACGGCCACGGCGACCCGGCTCCTCCAGGCCCAGCGCGTCGTCGTCTTCGAGGACGGCCCCTTCGCGGCGGGCGCGGCCGGCTTCCTGATCGACTCGAGCCTGGCGTCCCAGGACTACTCGATCACGAACCTCATCGTCTTCTCGCGCGGATCCGGCGGGCGGGCCTACTTCGACTCGAGCCTAGTCGACGCCGGCGCCGACACCGTCGAGCTCGAGGAGGGCCGCTTCGTCACGGGCGACGCGGTCATCTACGGGGACGACGTCGCGACCGCGAACATCGGCCTCACCGAGGGGACCCGCTACTGGCTCAACCAGGTCGGGCCGACCGAGTATTCGGTCCACACCGGGCGCCGGGCCGCCTTCGCCGACACGGGCCGCGTCGCCCTCACGGCCCAGTCCGGGACGACCCGCTACCGCGGCTACTTCGACAAGGACAACGACTCGAGGGCCGACTTCGAGGGCCTGGGCGAGAACGCGACCCAGTTCCTCCTCGACGCCGGCCAGTTCCAGGGACATCGCCAGATCATCCTCCCGGGGATCTCGACGCTCCAGGACTACAACGTCTCCCAGACGGGCTTCCTCGACCAGAACGGCGCCACGATCACGGGCCTCACGGCCGTCGAGCCGGACACCCTCGAGGGCGTCGGCTTCGCGGACATCGACGACCTCTCGGCCCTCTCGGGCTCGAGCTTCGAGTCCGCCGGCCTGGGCCACGCGGTCCGAGCTCTCACGACCGGGATCGCGAACGTCTCGGCCGTCGACTACCAGGGCTACTTCGTCGGCGGCGGCCCGTCGACCTACCAGTTCGACAACACGACCGACGTCGACGCCGGGACCGACCGGATCACGCTCCCGACCGGCCACGGCTTCACGACGGGCGACCCGGTCGTCTACTCGAGGGAGCTCACGGCGAACACGGCCCTCGCGGGCCTCACCCAGGACCAGGTCTACTACGTCAACGTAGTCGGCGACACGATGAAGCTCTTCAACGATCCCCTCCAGGCGATCGAGGACACCGTCAACTTCATCGCGCTCACGCCTGGGACCGGCAACGAGACCCACGCACTCTACTCGGCGAACTGCGCCTTCTTCAACGACTCGGGCGGGCTCATCACCTACAACGTCACCGACGGCGGGAGCTCGCCGACGGTCCGGAACGGCCTCGACGCCTCGACGGTCGTCAACCAGGCCGTCACGATCCTCGTCACCGTCGTCGACATCTTGAACCAGCCGCTCCAGGGGATCCGCGTCGCGGTCGTCGCCGAGGAGTCGGCCGGCACGATCACGGAGGAGGACGAGATCCTCAACGCGCTCTCCGACGTGAACGGCGAGGTCACGACCTCGATCAACTACGAGGCGGCCTTCGGGACCGGCCTCGCCGTCACCGTCCGCGGCCGCTCGAGCTCGCCGCCGGCGACCCGCTACGTCAACGTCCTCTCGCCGCAACAGATCACGCCGAGCGGGCTCATCACGACGATCCAGATGAGGGAGGACGACGTCGCCGATGACACGAACTAGATCGAACTATAGACTCAACTCGACCCCGGGCGTGAGGCCCGTCTTGACTTCACTCCGGAGGCTCTAATGGCACAATTCCCAGTCCTCGGCGGTCGCTGGATCTACGACGACCAGACGAACCGCATCTTCCGCGACACCGCGGTCGCCGGCGACCTCAAGGTCGCGGCCAACTACAACACGGCCGTCGAGATCTACTCGGCCTTCCAGAATCGGTTCGACGAGTCGGACCTCATGAGGAAGAAGAGCCCGCTCCGCGCGCCGACGAACCTCGACATCATCCTCCAGAACGGCGCCTTCATGGACAACGAGAGCTCCCGGTATATCACGGGCGGCTCCTTCTCCACGGACTCCTCCTGGAACCGCGTGACCGGCTCGGTCATCGGGATCGTCCAGTTCGACTACACCGTCGGGGCCGGGACGGATCTCGTCGCGAGCGACATCGGCCTCCCCGTCACGAACGTCGACGGCGATGACGGGACGCTCCTCTACTTCGAGACCGACGGCGCGAACGGGACGGCCTGGGTCCGGCCCGCGACCTCCGCCGCCGGCGATGACTGGGACGGGACGACGAACTTCTCGGTCACGGGCGGAACGGGATCCGGCCTGGCCCAGGACGCCGCCGCCGTTACCGGGCGCTCGCTCTGGTCGAACGCGAAGGTCATCTCGACCGTCGCCAGGTCGACGGAGATCTATCTCTTCCAGGACCAGGGCGCGGGATCCGCGAAGGTTCTCCCCCAGTTCTGGCCGGAAGCCGCCCAGGATCCGCTCGCCCAGATCAACATCCTCGTCAAGGTCCAGGAGGCCGGCGTCTTCTTCGACAACGGCGACGTCGAGTTCTTCGCCAGGCGGCCCGGCGGGATCTTCTTCGACTTCCGGATCTCGCTCGCGGCCGGCGGCTCGACCTCCGTCCCGCTCACGACGTCGGACAATGCGGCCTACTTCACCGGCCACTTCCAGGTCGGCTTCGACAACTTCGCGAACACGAGCGACCAGATCGAGGTCGGCGACCGGATCCTGGTCGGCGGCGCGAACCATGCGATCATCACCGGCGTCAATAACCCGACCGGCCCGACCGGGATCATCGAGTTCTTCCCCCTGGGCGTCGTAGACGCGACCGGCGAGTTCAACGTCTTCGCCGACAACGACTCGGTCACGAGCGAGTCCAGGATCGGCGCGGCGAAGGACTACACCTTCGACATCGACTTCGTCACCCAGACGCTCGCCCCGTTCGGCCCGAAGGCCCTCGGAACGCCGCCGACGATCTCGTTCGGCAACACGACCGCGAGCCTCGGAACCGGCGCCCCCGTGGCCCCTTACTCGATCACGATCGTCTCGAACGGGAACTCGAACTCGGACATCGCCGAATGGGCTCAGATGGTAGTCGGCCGGGCGGAGAACGGCCCAGGCTCCGCGATCTACGACGCGACCCTGGCCCAGGCCGGCCCGGAGGTCATCGACGGCGAACGCTACGTCGGCGTCACCCTCCGGCTCGACTTCTCCGGCGAGGCCGGCGGCTCGTTCGTCGAGGGCTCGATCGTCTACGACCAGACGACCGGAGCTCGAGGGACGATCGTCGCTCGACAGACGACGCTCGGGACCTACCTCACCCTCCGGAACGTCGTCGGGACATTCCAGACCGGCGCCGCTAACCTGGGCGACGCCCCGACGACCCCGACGGTCACGGCGAACATCGACACCGTCACGAACGTCGCGCCCTTCACGAACACGCCGCTCCTCAACATCGCCGGCGGCGTTCTCTTCGGAGCGCCTGGCGTCCTCATCACCGGGCTCGCCTCGAACTTCTCGCTCATCGACGACAACGGCGCGACCCAGACGCCGCCCCAGAACGTCACGCTCACCGTCACGAACACGGAGGCCGACGACAACGTCATCGCCTACTTCGACGACGGCCTGGGCGCGATCGACCAGGCTCGCCACACCCTCGCGGCCGGCAACAATCAGGGCGACACCCAGATCGACGTCAACATCGCGATCCCGTTCGTCACGCCGGCGTTCTCGGGGATCTCGCTCATCGACGCGAACGGGGACGTCCAGCGTTATCGCTACGCCTCCTACTCGGGGACGGTCTTCACTCTGGTCGCAATTCCCGACGCGACGCTCACGGCGGGAACGACCCAGAACACGGACGACGACACCCTCATCGCCTCGGGCTCGACCTTCCAGACCGACGGCGTCGAGCGGGGCGACGTTTGCCACATCGCCGCGAAGTCGGCCTCGGCGATCGTCCTCGACGTGGTCTCGGAGACGGAGCTCCTCACGACGCCCTTCATCGACACGGTCACGGGCGTCCGCGAGGCGCCGGCGTCGACGGATGTCGTCACGATCAACAAGCTCGACCGGACCTACGCGACGAACGACGACGCCTTCGACCACATCCTCGACCAGATCGCGACGGGGACTTCGGTCGTCTCGGCGACTATGATCTATCCGGGCTCGGACATCCTGGGCCTCGTCGAGGTCCGCCGGTCGGTCCCCTACGCGAACCCGATCATCCCGTTCGCGTCGCCGGTCACGATCGGACCGAACTCGGCGTCGATCGCGACGATCCGCCAGGACGACCCGGTCGCCGCGTAACACGGAGGAACACATGGCGCACATCACCCACAACCCGCACAACCGGAAGAGCCTCGAGGGCCAGTTCTCCCTCGAGGACGCTATCCGGCGCGCGATCTTCGAGGAACGGGACGACGAGAACCGCTTCGACACCCTCAAGGAGATCCGCGAGGAGTTCCCGATGTATGACGTCGGGGCTCTTCGCCGGCAAAAGCAAGCCCAGAACGACCAGATCGCCGAGCTCGAGAAGGCGATCCGGGCGCTCCAGGCCGACGTCGCCGAGACGGATCGCCTCATCGGGATCTGTCAACGGCGGGACAAGAAGCTCCGGGACCTGGGGATCGAGCCGGCGACGAACTAGGGCGGGCTAGTGGCGACGGCGCTCTACAAGTTCAACGGCCTCACGTTCGACGAGAACAACCAGCTCGGCTTCGGGACGAAGCTCATCGTCGTCGACGCGGGGATCCAGGAGCTCGCCGTCCAGGACGCCTTCAACGCGATCCGCCGGTTCGAGGCCGCGAGGCCGAACTTCCGGCTCCGCGGATCCGGCGGCCAGCCGCCCCTCGTGAGAGGCGAGGGGAAGGCGCCGCTCGACCAGATCGGCCTCAAGTTCACCGGGATCACGATGACGATCCTCAACGACTGGCGGTTCTGGTTCCAGACGCTCCCGGCGAAGCTCACCGACGGGAACACGGTCGCGATCAACATCTTCGACAACAACCCGATCGCGAACCCGGTCGTCACGATCGCCCAGTCCACGGACCCCGGCCTCATCCTCACGGGCTCGGCCCTCACGCCGACCCAGGACGACCGGCTCCGTGAGCTTTGGGGGCTCCTGGGCCTGGATCCGAACAACCCCGCCGACATCAAGGACACCGAGATCTCCTTCGGCGGCGTCACGATCTCGATCACCCTCCCGGACGCGGACACGACGCGCCTCACGAGGTCGCCATGAGCGCCGCCCGGCGCCTGGCGATCGCGACCCGAGGCTTCCGCGGCGGGATCCTGGCCGGCGGGACTATAATCGCGGCGGAGGACATCATGATCGAACTACAACTCGAGACGGAGGCCCAGGTCGTCGAGACGACCGAGGCGGAAGTCGCAACTCAGGAGGCGACCGCGGAGGTCGTCGAAACGACCGAAGCGGAGGTCGAGTAGATGACGTGCAAAAAAGGCCCCGACCTCTGCTACACGCGAGGCGACACGGCCCCGATCGTTCTCCGGCTTACGTCGGACGGCCAGGCCTTCGACTTGACCGGCTGGACGAGCTTCGTCCTCACAGTCGACCCGAGCGAGGAGCCGACGGACGCGACGAACAACGTCGACGCGCTCCCCGGAACCATACGCGCGCCGGACACGGACGGGATCCTCGAGTTCGTCCCGTCGGGCGTCGACGAGGCCGCGAAGCGGACGAACTCGGAGGCCTGGGTCCCTGGCGACTACTTCTACGACGTCCAGGCGATCAACCCGGCCGGCAATAGGACGACGCTCCTCGCCGCCGGCGGGGCCTTCCAGATCCGCCAGGACATCACGAAGAGCTAGGAGGCGCTCATGGCGATCACACTGACACAAGAAGACGGGACCGGCCTCGCGAACGCGAACGTCTACGCCAGCCTCGCCCAGGCGGCCCAGTACCTCGAGAACACCGGGAGGAAGGACGCCTGGGCGGCCTTCTCGACGGCCCAGAAGAGCGCCGCCCTCATCCAGGGGACGGACTACCTCGACCAGAAGTTCCGGCGGGCCTTCAAGGGGATCCGCTTCTCCTCGGCCCAGCGCCTCGAGTGGCCGCGGTCGGAGGTCTACAACGAGCTCGGCGAGCTCGTCGCCGCCGACCAGATCCCCGAGGAGATCCTCAACGCCTCGATCGAGTTCGCCTTCGAGGCGGCCGGCTCGCCCCTGGCCCCGACCCCGGCCCAGTCGACGACCGGCGGCCAGGTCACGAAACAGCGCGACAAGGTCGACGTCCTGGAGACCGAGACCGTCTACTCGGACAAGTATCCGCCGAAGGTCTACCAGTCCTACCCGCGCGCGAAGCTCGTCCTCCGTCGCTGGCTCCGCGCCGGCGTCGGCGCCTTGACCGCGAGGATCTAGCCGTGGCCCTGGAAGACGTCGCTCTCGCCCTGATCCGCAAGTTCGGAGAGGACCGGACGGTCCAGCTCCTCCAGCCCTCGAGCTCGCCGGCGGATCCGGCGAAGCCCTGGGAAGTGGATCCGACCGCGACCGAGACGTCGACCAGCGCGCCGGCCGTCGTGGTCCCGATCCGGAAGAACCTCATCGACGGCGAGAGCATCCAGGCCGGCGACGAGACCGTCCTCATCGCGGGCCTCTCCCTGGGGACCGTCGTCCCCAGGACCGACGACAAGATCCTGGACGAGGGCGAGGAGAAGGCGATCGTCGGCGTCGACCGGATCCGCCCAGGGAAGACGGACTTCCTCTGGAAGCTCCAGGTCCGGAGCGCGTAGTGTGGCGAAGCCTTTCAACTCCCGCGAGATCACCTTCCAGCTCGAGCGCGAGCTCTCGAGGGACTTCGGCGAGACCGCCTTCGCGGTCCTCCGGAACCTCATCTTCGCCTCGCCGGTCGGAGATCCCGAGAACTGGCAGAACCCGGACTCGGCCCCGCCTGGCTACGTCGGCGGCGCCTTCCGGCGGAACTGGCTCGTCTCGATCGGCGGCTTCAACACGACGATCCTCGAGGGCGAGGATCCGAACGGCGCGGCGACCCTCTCCGAGGGGAAGAGGGAGATCGACAAGTTCAAGCTCAAAGGAGGCCCGAACCTCGTGATCCAGAACAATCTCGCCTACGCGAACCGACTCGCGAACGGCTGGTCGCTCCAGGCGGAGGCCGGCTGGGTCGACGAGGCGATCGACCTGGGGCTTCCGTTCCCGGCCGGCCGACGGGACGTTCCCTAGATGGGCGCCTCGACCAGAACCCCGGCCCAGTTCCGCGACGCCGTGAGGACCGCCTTCGGCGCTCACTGGACGGCCGCCGGCGAGAGCCTGGCGATCGTCGCCTGGGACAACGTAGCCTTCGACACGAAGAACCTCGACGCCTACGTCGTCCTCTCCCTGGCTCACGCCACGGGATCCCAGGCCTCGCTCGGGACCGGGACCGACATCCAGATCCGACGGTCGGTTATATTCGCCGGCCAGATCTTCGTCCGGCATAATACCGGGCAACAACGAGCCGACGAGCTCGCGGAGATCCTCCTCGACTTCCTCGAGTCGACGAAGATCGCCGGGATCCGATTCCGCGACATGGGCCTCACCGAGGCCGGCCGCGTGAGGGAGTGGTTCCAGGTCAACGCGAACGCCCAGATCGACTACGACTCATTCCGGTCCGTGTGAGGCGGCCTTGACGACAACAGGAGACCGCCATGTCTGACACAAACCGAGTCGGGCTTCGATTTTTCCGAAGCTCCCAGCGGACCGCCCCGATCCCTGGCGGCCCGTTCAATCTCAACCAGCTCCGCTTCACCGGGACCCCGAACCTCGCCTTCGTGCCGACGACGATCACGTCCGAGGAGATCCGCCCGGACCGCCAGATCTCCGACCTCATCCTGGTCGGCGCCGAGGCGGGAGGCGACACCGGGATCGAGCTCTCCTACGCGGCCTTCGACGAGCTCATCACGGGCGCGCTCTTCAACACCTTCACGCGGCCGGTCCGGAAACAGGGGACCGGCGAGATCACCGGCTTCGGCGCGGGGACGATCGACGTCGACAACGGCGGCGACTTCATCGTCGGCCAGGTCGTCCGGCTTGACGCCCTGGCGACCGGCGACGTCGGCGACGGGATCTTCGAGATCACCGCGATCGCCGTGAACACCCTCACGGCCGGCCCGCTCGCCGGAACCGCGACGACCGCGATCCAGGGAACCGAGACGGCCGACGCCGACACGACCCTCGACGTCACGGGCTTCGTCGCCCAGACCCCGGGCGACATCTCGCTCACGGTCGCCGGCAACGACGCGACGGTCCAGTTCCCCGCGGGCGCCCTGGACAACGCCCTCGGCTCCGGGATCCCGCTCGCGATCGGCGCCTGGCTCAAGTTCGCCGAGTTCACGACGGTCGGGAACAACGTCTGGGCCAGGATCCGGGAGATCGACCTCACGGCCGACACCGTCACCCTCGACGCTCAGACCGGGATGTCGACCGACGCCGCCGCGACCGAGAACGTCCAGGTCTTCTACGGCGCCCGCGTCGAGAACGGCGCCCAGGCCGTGTCCGCTCATCAGTTCGCGGTCGAGCGCCGCTTCGAGGATCACTCGCCGATCACCCGCGAGCTCTTCCTCGGTATGGCGATCAACAACTTCACGCTCAACCTCTCGCCCCAGGCGATCGCGGTCGGGACCCTCACCTGGTTCGGCTTCAACTCGACGGTCTCGGACAACTCCGCCGGCTCCTATCCGGAGCTCTACGCGACACTCCCGACGGACGTCCCGGCGCCCCAGTTCGACGTCTACAACACGAGCTCGGACATCGGCCGCCTCGGCCGAGGAGTGGATCCGATCGACGCCGCCGGTCTCAACTTCGTCCTCGAGGCGACGATCGAGATCAACAACAACCTCCGCCGCCAGCCCGCGGTCGGCGTCTTCGGCGCCGCCGGGATCGGCGTCGGCGAGTTCGGCGTGACGGGAACCTTGTCGACTTACTTCGACAACGATGAGATCCTCCAGGTCATCCTCCAGAACCAGGAGACGACGCTCGACCTCATCACCCAGGGAGGCGACGGGCGCTCGATGGTCTTCGACCTTCCGAGGATTAAATTCAGCGGCGGGGCTCCCGACGTTCCCGGCAAGAACCAGGACGTCACGATCCCCGGAACCTACCAGGCGATCCTCGACCCGGATCTCAACTACACCTTGAGCGTCCAGGCCGTGAGCTTCGCCCGGTAGACAACAACAACCGGGCCTCGAGAGGCCCCAGGAGTGAGGACTGTGAGAGTCTACGAGGCCTTCGAGACATCGGAGAAACTGACAACGGAGGGGCGTGAGTGCGAGATCGAGTTCGGCGGCCGTGTGATCTGCAAGGTCTGGGTCCGACCAGCGGACCCCGCCCTAAATGCGGACTATCGTCGCGAGCTCGCCGAGCTCTCCGTCGGGATCCTCAAGGACGGCGCGGACGAGATCGACGAGGAGACCGATCGCCGGCTTCTCTGGATCACCTACGCCCGGACCGTGATCGTCGGCTGGGAGTGGACGGATCCGGCGGACAAGAAGGACGCGAAGCTCAAGTTCAACGAGAAGAACGCGGTCGCGCTCTTCCAGCGCGTCCCGAAGTTCTTCCAGGCGATCCAGGGCGTCGCGCGACAGTGGTCGAATTTCCGCTCGGTCCACGAAGAGGAAGCCGCGGGAAACTGACCGAGGTCCTCGATCACCTTCTCCGGATCGGGGACGAGAAGACGGACCAGAAGATCCTCGAGGCCTACAAGGCCCGAGGATTGACGCCGCCCGATCACATCGAGAACCGTCCGGACATCCAGCTCCGCTTCCTGGTCTACTGGGAGGCCTTCCAGGATCTCCAGACGGAACGCCGAGCTCCTCGAGGGCCGATCCCGGTCAACGCTATCATCGACTACGCCAGGCGCTACGACCTGGACCCGGACACCTTGAAGCGGATCGTCTGGAAGGTCGACCAGACCCTCCTCGAACACTGGAAGGGCCAGGACGAAGCCGAGAAGGCGAAGGCCGAGGCCGAAAGGAGTAGAACATGACGGACCGCGTCATCCGCGTCGTCCTGGACTCGAGCGGCGTCCGCCGCGGAGTCCGCGACACCCAGGGCCAGCTCGGAGGCCTCGAGCGCCGAGCGAAGGGCGTCACCGGCCAGTTCCGGGCCGCCGCCGCGGCCGCCGGCGCGTTCGCCGCCGCCCTGGGCGTCCGGGAGATCGTCCGCCTCACGAACACCTACCAGGGCCTCCAGAACTCGCTCCGCGTCGTCACCGACTCCCAGGAGGAGCTCAACTTCGCGAGCGAGCGCCTCTTCCAGATCGCCCAGGACACCCGCTCGCCCCTCGAGTCGACCGTCGAGCTCTACTCCCGCGCCTCGATCGCCGCCGGCGAGCTCGGGGCCTCCCAGGAGGAGCTCTTCCGCCTCACCGAGATCACGGGCCAGGCCCTCGCGATCCAGGGATCCAGCGCCGCCGAGTCGGCCGGCGCCCTCCGCCAGCTCTCCCAGTCCTTCGCGTCCGGGATCGTCCGCGCCGAGGAGTTCAACTCGATCCTCGAGGGCGCGTTCCCGCTCGCCCAGGCCGCGGCCCGAGGGATCGACGAGGCCGGCGGATCCGTCGGCAAGCTCCGCCAGCTCGTCACCGAGGGGAAGATCTCGAGCGAGGAGTTCTTCCGCGCGATCCTCGAGGGCGGGGAACAGATCGACGAACAGTTCGCCAGGAGCGAGACGACGATCTCCCAGGCCTTCACCCAGATCAACAACTCGCTCATCAACTTCGTCGGCCAGCTCTCCGAAGCCTCCGGCGCCGGCGAGGGCCTGGCCTCGATCCTGGTCGCCGTGTCCGAGAACATCGACGACCTCGCGGGCGCCCTCACCGGGACGCTCGACCCCCAGGAGGAGGTCAACTCAGGCCTCCAGCTCTTCGCCTCCGTGGCCCTGGTCGCGATCCGCGTCATCGACGCCCTCGCGAGCTCGCTCACGACGGTCCTCTCGACGGCCTTCACGGTCACGGGCGAAACGATCGGCGCCTCGGCCGCGGCGATCACCCAGTTCTTCAAGGGGAACTTCGAGGAGGCCGGCCAGATCCTCGACGACCTGGACAACCGGAACCTCAACAACATCACGGGCGCCTTCTCGGAGCTTCGCGACGACCTCATCGCCGACACTTCGCTCACGATCGAGTCCCTCGTCGAGCTCTGGGACGCGGGAGCTCGAGACATCGCCGACCGGGCCTCGAGCGTTCGCGGATCCCAGGGCGGCGGCGGCGCCGGCGACGGCCCGCTCGTGGATCCCGAGGACTTCCGTGACGCGAGCGACGCCGTCACCGAGTTCCTCGAGCGCCTCGAGAACCAGGAGGAGATCCTCCGGCTCACTCGGGACGGCGGCGACCAGGCGGCCGAGGCGATCCAGCGGTTCAAGGACGAGACGGCCCTCGCGAACGCGGAGGCCCAGATCTTCGGCGACCTGGCCCCGACGCCCGAGGTCCTGGCGCTCCGTGACGCCTTCCGTGAGCTCGGAGGCGACGCCCTGGCCTCGATCCGGGCCTTCAACGAGGAGATCGCCCAGGGCGAGCTCAAGCAAGCCTTCGACGACCAGATCGACGCCCTCGAGCTCGAGCTCGAGCTCCTGGGCGCCTCGAACGCCGAGCTCGCCGTCAACGCGGAGCTCCGCGCCCTGGCCGCCGGCGCTACGGTCGAGCAAGCCGCGCGGATCCGCGAGCTCACCGAGGCGATCCTCGAGGAACAGGACCGGCTCGCCGAACAGAAGGCGACCTTCGACGGCTTCTTCGAGGAGGTCGGCCGGTCGGCCCAGCGCGAGCTCTCCGGGATCCTGGCGGATCCCCTGGGCGACGGCCTCGAGGAGCTCCCGCTCCGCTTCGCCCGCGTCCTCCAGCAACTCGCCGCGGACGCCCTGGCCTCGGAGTTCTTCGAGTTCATCCAGTCCTTCGGCTCGAACTCGGCGAGCGGCGGCGCCGGCGGCTTCCTCCAGTTCGTCGGCGGGCTCTTCGGCGGCGGCTTCGCGGCCGGCGGAACCGTGTCCGGATCCCGGCCGATCCTGGTCGGCGAACGCGGGCCGGAGATCTTCCAGCCGCCAGGCTCCGGCGCTATCGTTCCGAACATGAACATCAACGCCCAGGCCGCCCCCGCGAACGTGAACGTCATCAACACGATCGACAACTCGGAGATCACCGGCGCCTTCAACGACGGCTCGGGCGACCAGGTCCTCCTCAACCGTATCTCAACGAAGCGCCAGGCCTTCCGGCGCGCTCTAGGAGTCTGATCTCGTGCCCTGGTTTCAACAACAACTTCTCGCGGACGGCGTCACGGCCGAGGGCCGCGTCGTCACCCCGAAGGCGATCCTCGAGGCGATCATCAACGACCACATCGCGACGATCGCGGTCAACGTAGGCGGGACCGGCTACGTCGTCGGCGAGGAGTTCGACATCGTCGGCGGGACCGCGGTCGCGCTCAACGGCGTCAACTTCGTCGCGCGCGGGCGCGTCACGACCGAGGTCGCCGGCGTCGTCACCGGCGTCGAGCTCCTCTCGGTCGGCGCCTACACGATCGCCCCTGGGACGACCGGACTCGCGACGACGAACGCCACGCTCGCCGGCAACGACGACCTCACCCTGGACGTCACGATCGGCTCGCCGCTCTGGACCCAGGACGAGAGCGACTACGTCGACCTCCTCACGAACTTCTCCTGGCTGGCGAGCTCGACGAAGGCCTTGAACCCGCCGACGATCGGCTTCCAGTCGCAACAGTCCGGCGCGAATGACGGGATGAGGATCGTCGTCGCCACGGGCTACGACAACGGCTCGACCTGGCTCACCCAGCCAGGCGCCCCGCCGACGAATCGGTTCTACATGGCGGTCCCGAACCAGGACCCGCTCATCTACATCTCGCACACCGAGCGCCGCGTGAACGTCCTCGTCACCGACGGGACCTTCAAGCAATACGCCGGCGCCGGGCTCTTCATCCCGTTCGTCGACATCGACGCGAACTGGCCCTTCCCTGGGATCGTCCACGCCCAGTCCCAGTCCGTCATCGCCTTCAATAGCACCTACTCGAGCTCGAACGCGGGGATCGTCAACGCGGCCTCGTTCACCGGGCTCGGGATGTATCAATATCGGAACAATATCTCGGCCGACTGGCTCGGGATCGAGGGCGACAACTCGATCGGCGCGGACAACGACGCGGTCATCTGGCCGAACCTGGACGACGACGCGCGCTACGACTTCAACCGCGCGCCGATCCCGGCCGGCTCTGGCGTAAGTACGAACGACATGAGCCCCTTCGCCTCGAACCAGCCGACCGGCTCGTTCCAGGACGACGACCCGGCCGGCGGCTGGTTCAACGTGGACGAGTCCGGCAACGGCGCCCAGGGACCGGCCCCGCTCGGGATCGCGAACCAGCTCCACTTCTCAATGCCTGCCCACATCATCCGGAACCAGACCGACAACGCCCAGCTCATCGGCGTCGTCGACGGCTTCGAGCATCTACACGGACGCGGCCTGGACGCCTTCGATGAGATCGAGACGCCGGACGGCCGCCGCTACCTCACCTTCCAGGACAGCAACGCCGCCCAGCTCTATCGCTGGGTCGCGATGGAGAAGCTCTAGTTATGCCCTACCGTGACTCGAATGTCGGGACCCCGACCTGGCCGGGCGCCGGCGATGACGACGCGGCCGACTTCCTGGTCGACGTGATCCAGCCCTTCCTCACCGACGCGAAGGTCTCCGGCGGCCTGGGCTGGATCTCTCAGGTCCCGGACGCCGGCGCCGGCGGCGCGGGATCCTTCCCGAATTACCAGCGGATGTTCTCGCGCGGATCCGTAGGATCGGAGGCCCCGCCCTACTGGTTCTTCCAGACGGCGGACCGGACGCTCTGGATCTTCACGGGGAACGGCGTCGACACGACCCAGCAACCCTACGACCAGCCAGGGAACCCGATGAACGAGCCCAGCCAAAACGGGACGAATCGGGAGTTCCAGAACCAGACAAGCGCCCACGGCCTCCTCCGTTGTCTGTGCGTCCCGACCCTCGTCGGACCCTACGAGTCCTTCTGGCTCTTCGGCGGCCCGACCGGGAACTATTGCCACGTAGTCCTCAAGGTCGGCCCGCGTCAATATCGCCACTTTCACGTCGGGATGCTCGAGGGCCTCCACCCGGACTTCCCGGCCGACTCGTTCTACGTCACGAACCACCGCTGGGACTCGCTCGAGCCCGACAACGGCTCGATCACGTCGTCGACGACCCAGTGGAACGAGCACCGGACCTACGGGAACCACATCCTCCCCTTCCGCAACAACGACAACGTCAACACCGGCTTCTCGGGCGGCTACAACGGCGACGTCCGCTCGATGGGCTCCTATCACTACGTCCCCGGCTACGGGACCCTCGGCTTCGACTGGTGGTTCCCGACCGGCCAGCGCGAGCTCCCCGTCGGCGAGACCGGGAGCGTCCTCGGCCGGGCCAGGAACAGCGCCGGCAACTTCAACGACGTCTCGGCGGTCGTGAAGTCGCTCGGCGACGTCAACGCCGGGAGCGACACGATCTCATTCGGCTCGGCGTTCATCACCGGCTACGACAAGAGCCTCGGGACGATCCCCTGGTCGTGCGAGCCGTCGTTCACGAGCGACGGGATCGCCTTCCAGCCGATTGTCCTCCTCCTTCCGTCCGACTTCGCCTCGAACATTCGCTGGGCGCCGGTCGCCAGGGTCCCGGACGTCTTCCGCGTCAACATGAAGAGCCTCGACGCCGAGCAAGAGATCACGGTCGGCTCGGACACCTACACGGTCTTCCCGCTCATCAACAAGGACTCGGCGAACACCCTCGAGAATGAGGGTTATTCGGGCTACGAGGGGCTCGCCTACAAGAAGATCACGGCGAACGCCACCTAAGAGGACGACGACGTGGCCGATCATTCTAAGGCGGACTTCGGCTGGCTCTACTACGTCCCAGGGAATCCGGAGTTCCCGACGCTCCCGGACGGGATCCCGGTCCCTCACTTCATCGAGTTCGACAACACGGGCGAGCTCAAGACCGGGCCGCCCGTCATCACGCTCGAGAAGAAGGCGGCCGTCGGCCGGCTCTACTTCCTCGACTACTACCTGGACGGGATCTGGATCACGCCCCAGCCGGTCGAGTTCGGCGTCATCACCCAGCCGGTCCAGCGGACGATCAACATCCACAACACCGCGCGGACCTCGGTCCAGCTCACGGCGATCGACCTCTCGGCGGTCCCTGGGCTCACGGTCGTCTCGCCTGGCTTGCCGGCGACGATCGAGGCCTTCGGCTCGATCACTGTCACCCTCGAGGCCGCCCTCACTGGCGACTCGATCTTCGACGAGGACATCGTCTTCACCGTGGGCGGCCTGGATCTCCCGGTCCGCGTCACGGGCCGGCGCGTCCTCATCATCAACTCCAGGCCCCAGCGGCCGATCCGCGAGCGGATGTCCTGGCTCTCGGACAACATGATCTCGGTCTCGGGGAAGGAGCAAGTCTTCCAGGTCCGCCAGGCGCCGCGGTCGACGGTCACGGTCGAGCAACGGTTCACCGACAAGGAGAAGCGGGCCGAGCTCCTCAACCAGGTCCAGGGCCTCGGCTTCCTCAAGGTCGGCGTCCAGCTCTGGTTCCAGTCGCGCGAGATCGACCAGGCGATCCTCGACACCGACACGGTCATCCAGGTCAACACGGAGAACATGGAGATCCAGGTCGGCGACCTCATGAGCCTCGTCTCGCCGGACTACAACACCGTCATCCAGGTCGAGGTCGAGTCCTTCACGGCGACCTCGATCACGGCCCCGGAGGCGATCGGGACGGCCTTCCCGCTCCGCTCGTCGCTCATGCCGCTCCGCCTGGGTTTCCTCAAGAACCAGATCGACCAGGCGAGCTTCGCGATCAACGCCGAGGACGTCCGCTTCACCGCGGACCTCATCGAATACACGCCGATCCCGAACGTCGACGCGGCCTACTTCGACTTCCATCCGGTCGACGGCCTCCCGATCATCACGGCCCCGCTCTACTTCACGGGCGCCAGCCGGCGCGAGAGCATCACGAACGACATCTTCCGGATCGACGGACAGACGGGCGACATCGCGACCGTCCAGCGCGAGCCCCTCGGCCGGCCGACCCAGCCGGTCCTCGTCTACCTGGCAAGCCAGGCCGACGTCCACGCCTGGCGGCGGTTCCTTCACTTCGTCCGCGGATCCTGGGGCGTCTTCTACGTCCCGACCGGGACGAACGACATCCCGCTCAAGGAGCCGCTCCTCCTGGGCCAGAACACCTTCGTCACCGAGCCGCTCGGCTTCGCGGAGATCATCGGAACCCAGGCGCCACGGCGCGACGTCGAGGTCGTCTTCAACGGGAATCGCTACTTCCGGCGCGTGAACCTGGTCACGGCCACGCCGACCGAGGAGACCTTCACGCTCTCCGACCAGATCCCAGGCGCCGGGAGCATCGACCCAGCGGACGTTCGTATATCATGGCTTACGCCCTCGAGGATCGTCGGAGACACGGCGACCTTCGAGCACCTACGCCGCGGAGACGCCGAGCTCCGCTTCCAGGTCCGAGGAGTGATTGAGTAGTGGCTTTCGTAGACTTCGAGACAACGGACGGCTCGCCGATCGAGCTCATCACCTTCCGGAACGGCGCGATCGAGGAGAACCGCTCGAACACGATCGCCCCGGTCCAGATCGGCGCGAAGACGTTCAACCCGCTCGCCTACGAACGCTCGAGCCCGTCACAGTCGAAGGACACGGACGACAACAACATCATCCTCAAGGTCCCCCAGGGCTTCCCGATCATCA
>JAAUYE010170282.1_pt1 | contig 22011 bp, 14 predicted proteins | sample 7278081 | NCBI WGS metagenome assembly JAAUYE01 (sample SAMN14350131, study PRJNA611818) | marine sediment metagenome | isolation source: surface marine sediment (0.6m) | place: French Polynesia: Moorea | collected 2018-08
AAGCGGCCCTGGAGAGCTTCTCCGCTCGGTTCTACGCCGCGGCGCGCCGGGCGACAGACTGGTTGCTGCACGCGGTCGACCAGCGCAGTGGCGACGCCCCGAACGTCGGCGCGAATGACGGCGCGCACCTGTTCCAGCTGGCGCACGCGGGTTACCGTGACTTTCGGCCGACGCTGCAACTGGCCACCGCGCTGTTCCTGGACAAGTGCGCCATCGGTGAACGCGGTCGCTGGGACGAGGCCTTCGAGTGGCTCGGGCTGGATCGGCCGGAAGCCATGCTCGAGCCCGAGCGATGTTCGTTGCGCCCGCACGGCGGATTCGCGTTCCTGCGACATGCCAGGCTCGAGTCGCTGCTGCTGTGCCGCAGCCCCGTCCGGCGGTTTCGGCCCAGCCAGGCCGATGCCCTGCACGTCGATGCCTGGTGGCAGGGCGAGAACATAGCGCGCGACGGGGGCAGCTTCAGCTACGCCGCCGAAAGCCCGGTCGTGCAGTACTACAAGGGCACGGCGTCGCACAACACGATCCAGTTCGATGACCGCGACCAGATGCGCACGATCGGTCGGTTCCTGTTCGCCGACTGGCTCGACAGCGACCTGCTGGAGCTCGATACGGACGACGGCGTGGCTCGTTGGCGGGCGGCCTACACCGACTACCGGGGTTGCAGGCACGAACGCCTGGTGGAGGAAACCCCGGACGGCTGGCGCGTCACGGACCGCATCTCGGGGGCATTCAACAAGGCGACGCTGCGCTGGCGGCTGCACCCCGGTTGGGAGTGGACGCTTGACGGCGCTGCCGCACGTGCACCCCGGATCTCGATCGAGCTCGAATCGAGCCGCCCGTTTACCGCGGTTGCGCTCGAGGACGGGCACGAGTCCCGGCACTACCTGCAGGAAACACGGCTGCCTGTCCTTACCGCGACCGTCGCGGCAGGCGATTGCGAGATCGTCTCGACATTCCGGATGGCCGGCGCATGAAGCTCCTGTACTTCCACCAGCATTTCACGACGCCCAGGGGGGCGTCGGGCACGCGGTCCTACGAGTTCGCGCGGCGCCTCATCGACCGCGGGCACGAGGTGACCATGGTTTGCGGTTCCTACGGTGCCGGGGACACGGGCCTGACCGGCGAGTTCCGCAAGGGACGCAGGAGCGGCACCGTCGACGGCATCCGCGTGACCGAGTTGCACCTGCCGTACTCGAACGCAGACGGCTTTCTCAGGCGTTCGATCACGTTCCTGAAGTTCGCGATGCGCAGCATCGGCATTGCGCTGTCCGAACGATACGACCTGTTATTCGCCACCTCGACGCCGCTGACGGCCGCGATCCCCGGCATCGTCGCGCGGCCCATCCGGCGCAAGCCGTTCGTCTTCGAAGTCCGGGATCTATGGCCCGAGCTGCCGCGCGAGATGGGCGTTATCACGAATCCGCTGGTGCTGTGGAGCCTGGGTGTTCTCGAACGCGCGGCTTATCGCATGGCGGACCACGTCATCGGGCTGGCGCCGGGCATCGTCGAGGGCGTAAAAGCCAGGAGCCCGGCGGGCCGGGAAACGACCCTGGTCCCCAACGGCTGCGACCTCGACGTATTCGTTCCCGGCGAAGCGTCCGGTCGGCCGATCCCGGGCGTCGCCGAGGATGATTTCGTCGCGGTCTTCACCGGTGCTCATGGCCTCGCGAACGGGCTGCACGCGGTGCTCGACGCCGCCGCTGAGCTCAGGAAACGGAACCAGGAGCACATCCGGATCGTGTTCATCGGTGACGGCATGCAAAAGCAGGAGCTGAAGGAGCGGGCGGCGCGCGAGGAACTTACGAACTGCGTCTTTCTCGACCCCGTACCGAAGGGGGAGCTGGCCGAACTCATGAGGTCCGCGGACATCGGCCTGATGATCCTCGCGAACGTCGAAGCGTTCTATTACGGTACTTCGCCGAACAAGTTCTTCGACTACATTGCCGGGGGTATGCCGGTACTCTGCAATTACCCGGGCTGGGTCTCGGACATGCTCACCGAATGGGGCGCCGGGATTGCCGTCCCGCCCGGCGATCCGGCGGCGTTTGCCGAGGCGCTCGTGGATCTCGCCGCGCAGCCGGATGCGCTGGAGCCGATGGGTCGCCGCGCCCGCGAGCTTGCCGAACGGCAGTTCAACCGGGAGAAGCTCGCCGAGCAGTTTGTCGATGTCATGGAGTCGGTCGTCGGTAATGAAAAGAGTTCTTGACCTCATCGTCGCGCTGCCCGCGCTCATCCTGCTGCTGCCGCTGATGCTGGTCCTGGCGCTGGTGGTGCTGCTGGTGCTCGGGCGGCCCGTGTTGTTCAGGCAGGAACGGCCCGGGATCCACGGCAAGCCATTCACGATCTGCAAGTTTCGGACGATGCGGAATCATGAGTCCGGTGAGAACGACCCTGCGACCGACGCGCAACGCCTGACGCGCTTCGGCCGTTTCCTGCGCAGCACGAGCCTCGACGAGTTGCCGGAGCTCTGGAACGTCGTGAAGGGTGACATGAGCCTCGTGGGGCCGCGGCCGCTGCTCATGGAGTACCTGCCGCTGTACTCGCCCGAGCAGGCGCGCCGCCAGGAGGTGCGTCCCGGGATTACGGGGTGGGCACAGGTGAAAGGCCGGAATACCTTGCCCTGGGATCGAAAGTTCGAACTCGATGTGTGGTACGTCGACAACCGGTCCTTGTGGCTTGATTTGAAAATCCTGGCCCTTACCGTTATCAAGGTGCTGGCCAGGGACGGTATCGCGCAGGAGGGCGAGGCGACCATGAAGAAGTTTTCGGGAAACGAGTCTTGACGTCTTTGCTGGTCCTTGGCGCCGGAGGGCACGGCGCTGTCGTCGCGGAAGCCGCGTGGGCGGCTGGCAACTGGAATACCGTGGGTTTTCTCGACGATGCGGTCGCGCCAGGCGAGCTTGTGGTGGGCTGCCCGGTCCTCGGGACGCTGGATGACTGGGCTGAACATGCCGGGGAGGGGGGGCAGTTGGTCGTCGCGATCGGCAGGAACCGCAGGCGCGAGGAAGTGGTCGCACGGCTCGAAGCGGAAGGTGGCGACCTGGCAACCGTCGTTCACCCGGGCGCCATTGTGAGCCCGTCCGCGATCGTCGGTCGCGGCGCCGTGATATTCGCGGGCGCGGTCGTCAATGCCCGCGCGTCCATCGGCAAGGGAGCGATTATCAACACGGGCGCCACGATCGATCACGACTGCCTCATCGGCGACTTCGCGCACGTTTCGCCGGGCGCCCATATCGCCGGCGAGGTCAGTGTCGGCGCGCGGTCCTGGATCGGTATCGGTGCCACGGTACGGGAATGCCTCTCGATCGGCGCCGATTGCACGATCGGCGCTGGATCCAGCGTGGTTTCCGACGTCGACGCCGGCCTGACCGCGCTCGGGGTACCGGCCCAGGTCCGGGAGACGACATGAAGCGCGCCGCGCCCGCGATCGCAGGGTGGCCGCAATTTGCCGACGACGAGATCGCGGCCGTGCAGCGCGTACTCCGCTCGGGCCGGGTGAACCTGTGGACCGGGAGCGAGGGCGCGCAGTTCGAGCGCGAGTTCGCCGGCTACTGCGGTGCTCGCCACGCCATCGCGCTCGCCAACGGCACCGTCGCGCTGGAGCTCGCACTGGAGGCAGCGGGTATCGGCCCGGGCGACGAAGTCGTCGTAGCCCCGCGGACGTTCATTGCCTCGGCCAGCTGCGTCGTGCGCCTGGGCGCGAGGCCCGTCTTCGCCGACGTCTGCCCGGACTCGCAGAACATCACGCCAGAGACCGTCAGGGCGGCGCTGACGCCGCGAACGCGGGCGGTCATCCCGGTGCACCATGCGGGCTGGCCCTGTGACATGGACGGTCTCATGACGCTCGCAAACGAGCGGGGCCTGGTCATCATCGAGGACTGCGCGCAGGCCCACGGCGCGACCTGGAGAGGGCGTCCGGTCGGCGGCCTGGGACACGTGGCAGCATTTTCCTTTTGCCAGGACAAGATCATGACCACCGGCGGCGAGGGCGGCATGCTCGTGACCAGCGACGAAGACCTCTGGCGCCGCGCGTGGTCGATCAAGGACCACGGCAAGGACTACGACCGGGTGTTCAACGCGCATCACGAACCGGGGTTTCGCTGGCTGCACGAGTCTTTCGGCACCAACCTGCGCATGACCGAGATGCAGGCGGCGATCGGCCGGGTGCAGCTGACGAAGCTGGACGACTGGGTGGCGGCGCGAAACCGGAACGCGGCAGCGATCAGCGAGACCCTGTCGCGCTACCCGTCGATCCGGGTACCGCGGCCGGCGGCCGACGTCGGACACGCCTGTTACCGCCTGTATGCGTTCGTGGAGCCGGGGCACCTCGCCGAAGGCTGGGATCGCGATCGCATCATGAACGAGATCACCGCTCTCGGCGTGCCCTGTTTCAGCGGCTCGTGCCCGGAGATCTACAACGAAAAAGCATTTGTGGATAAAGGCTTGCAGCCCGACACGCCGTTGCCGGTCGCGCATTCGCTGGGGCCCCTGAGCCTCGCGTTCCTGGTGCACCCGACGCTGACCGACGCGGACCTCGACCGCGTTCGGCAGACGATCGGCGGCGTGCTCGAGCAGGCGACGGCCTAGTCCAGGCGGGCCTCGAGCGCGGCCACCGCGCGCTGTGCCGTGTTGCCGTCCCAGAGCGGCGGACACCGGCCTTCCGGCCAGTCGTCATCGAGGATCATCTGCACGTGCCCGGCAAGGTTGCTCGCGCGCACGAGGCGGCTGGTGCCGATCTCCACGGTGATCGGCCGTTCCGTGTTCTCGCGCATGGTCAGGCACGGGATACCGAGGTAGGTGGTTTCTTCCTGCAGGCCGCCCGAGTCGGTGATGACGAGGCGGGCGCCGGTGACCACGCTCATGAAGTCGACGTAGGGCAGGGGCTCGAGGAGCCTGAGATCGCCCGCCCCGGCTATCCGGTCGTACAGGCCGTGACGCTGCAGGCTCTTGACGGTGCGCGGATGGGCGACGAAGACGATCGGTATCGAGGTCGAGATTCGCAGGAGCTCGTCGACGATCGGGGACAGGGTCTCTTCCGCATCCACGTTCGAGGGGCGATGCAGTGTTACCAGTGCGTACTCGCCACGGTCCATTCCAAGATCGGCGCGTGCGCTCGAGGCTTGGATGCGCCCGCGCAGCATCTCGAAGGAATCGATCATGATGTTGCCGATCAGGTCGATCTTCTCCCGGGGAATGCCCTCGCGCAGCAGGTTCTCGTCCGCGTCGGCGGAGGGCGTCCACAGCACGTCGGCAATGGCGTCGGTCACCAGGCGGTTGATCTCCTCCGGCATGGTCCGGTCGCCGCTGCGCAGGCCCGCCTCGAGGTGGACCACGGGAATCCAGAGCTTCGTGCCAACCATGGCGCAGGCGGCCGTGGAATTGACGTCGCCGACGACGATGATCCAGTCGGGTCGCTCGTCCTGCAGGCAGGTCTTTTCGTAGGCGATCATCACGCCGCCGGTCTGTTCCGCGTGAGAGCCACTGCCGACACCGAGATGGAAGGCAGGCTTCGGCAGGTCCAGGTCGCGGAAAAAGACGTCCGACATGTTGATGTCGTAATGCTGCCCCGTGTGAACGACCTTCACGTCGCACCAGTCGCGGTCCTTCAGGGCGTGATACAGCGGCGCCACTTTCATGAAATTGGGCCTGGCGGCGGCGATAAGGTGGACGGTCTTTCGGGACATTGCGGGGCCGGATGGGTGCAAAAAGGCGACTACTATAGCGGAGAAGATCCCGGGTGCCGAGTGGGCGGCGGCTGGTGTATATTTGCGCCTCGTGGGGCCGTAGCTCAGCTGGGAGAGCGCTGCGTTCGCAATGCAGAGGTCGGGAGTTCGATCCTCCTCGGCTCCACCAATTCCCCACCCGGAACACCGCGGAAGGCGAGAATGCGACATATTCTCGTTATTGATTGCGGTTGTGACCCCTGTCAGCGACATTCGGGCCGCCACACGTAGACTGAGTGCTCCAGTCGGGTTCAGGAGCATCCAATGGACGATCTGAGGGGCAGGTACAGGGTTCCGTACCGGGACGTCGACGTGCAGGTCGGCACCAGTTCTGCGGTACTCTCGCAGACCTTCGTCTCCGAGTCCCTGCGGCGCGACCCGCGCAGGAAAGACGGTCTGGATGCGGCTCGTGGCGCGGTCAATGCGCTCCTGATCAGCCTGGCGTTCTGGGTAGCCCTGGGGCTGGCCATTTTCACGCTCTTCTAGGGTCGCCGACACCCGCCCAGGTCCTTTACATAAATCGCTCCTAAGCTATTGATCGATAGGGAGTAAGCGGCCCTTTCCGTGCGGCCCGGGCGGGGCGATTCCAAGCAACGGCGCGGGCTTCATAAAGTGTGACCCAGTTCACACTTTGCGACCCGACAGCCAACGCGGCTTCGACGGCCAGAACCTAGTATTCTTCCTAATTTCCAACGCGGCCAATTAAGGGGACAATCCCTGTGTTGGTCGTGCCGTCGGCAACAACCACGATAATGGCCGCACAATATGAAATTTAGCCCCGCCGTCCGCTGCGCGTCTTCGCGCGCCGATTTCGTACCGGAATTCTTTGCGCCAGGCCCCGTCCGTTCGCTGCTTGCTGCGGTCTTGCTTGGCCTTGTTCTCTCGACGGGCGCGCATGCCGCACCTTCGCCCGCCGACGATTCCGCTACCGTTAATGAAGACACGGTCAACAATACGATCGATGTGGCCGCCAACGATGGCGCCGACGCAATACCCGGTACGGTGGTTATCAATACCCAGCCATCGAACGGTTCGGCCACCAGCAATGGCGACGGTACCGTCGATTACACGCCAGACCCGAATTACTTTGGCCCCGATCCCTTCACGTATTCGATTTGTGACGCGATTCCGGAGTGCGCCGTCGCGACGGTGAATATCACGGTCAACAACGTGAATGATCCGCCGATTGCAAACGACGATTCCGCAAGTGTTCCGGAAGACAGCATCGACTTCGCCATAAACGTTACGGCGAATGACACGGATTTGCTCGATGGCGATTCCCTGACGGTGGAGTCAGCCTCCATGGCCACCGGCGGTACTGGCTCGGTGACCCCGAGCGGCGGCAACGTGTTGTATACGCCGCCGCCCGATTTCACCGGGCCGGCTACGATCAACTACACGATTTCCGACGGCAACGGCGGCACGGATAGTGCCTCGGTAGCAGTAACTGTGACTAACGTCAACGATCCGCCGGTTGCTGTAGATGATACGGCGACCGTCAACGAGGACAGCAGTAATAATTCCATCAATGTCACCAGTAACGACACGGATGTCGATGGCGATAACCTGAGCGTATCCGCTGCATCGACGGGCACCGGGTCAGTGACTTTTGGCGGCGACAACGTCATTTATACGCCGCCTGCCAATTTCTCTGGCGTAGCTACGGTCGACTACACGGTGTCAGACGGCAATGGCGGTACGGACGACGGCGTGCTCACGGTAACCGTAACTAACCAGAACGACCCGCCCACGGCCAACCCGGACACACTCACCGTCAGCGAGGACAGCAACAACAACGTGGTTAACGTTCTCCTCAATGATGACGACCCGGACGGCGATTCATTGACAGTCACCGGAGCATCCGCCACCAACGGCTCCACCGCTCTTCTCGGCAACGGCAATATCCGCTATACGCCCGATCCCGACTATTTCGGGTCGGATACCATCAGTTACTCGATCTCGGACGGCAACGGCGGCACCGACGATTCGACAGTCGCGGTGACCGTTACGCCATTACCCGACGCGCCGGTGGCGAATGACGACACGGCGACAGTGGCCGAAGACAGCGTCAATAACATCATTAACGTGACGGCCAACGACACGGATGCGGACGGCGATACGCTGACGGTAACAGCGGCTTCCACAACGACGGGAACCGTGACGCCGAGCGGCGGTAACGTGAGCTACACGCCGCCTGCCGATTTCAGTGGCGAGGCAACAATCAACTACACGGTTTCCGACGGCAACGGCGGCACCGACAGCGCCGTGGTGACGGTGACGGTCACCGGGCAGAACGATCCACCAGTTGCAAATGACGACGTAGCGAGCGTTCCAGAGGACAGCATATCGAACGTCATCAACGTCACGGCCAACGACACCGATCCGGACGGCGACACGCTCACCGTGTCGGCGGCGACTACGGCAACTGGCACTGTCTCGCCGAGTGGCGGAAACGTGATCTACTCGCCGCCCCTCGATTTCGTCGGCGATGTGACGATCAACTATACGATCACGGACGGCAATGGCGGCAGCGACAGCGCCATCGTCTTGGTGACGGTAACGAACGAGAACGATTCGCCCAGCGCGGTCGATGACACGGCGACCGTCGAAGAAGACAGTACAGACAACGTCATCGATGTCACGGCGAACGACTTTGACCTCGACGGGGATACGTTGACCGTGACTTCGGCGATCGCGCAGAACGGCACGGCGACGCCGAGCGGCGGAACGGTGGTGTATACGCCGAATGCGGACTTCAACGGCCAGGACACCATCACGTATACGATCGCCGACGGCAATGGCGGCTCCGACACCGCGTTCGTGACCGTGACCGTCAACAGCGTCAACGATCCGCCGGTCGCGAACGACGACACCGCGAACGTCGAGGAAGACAGCACCAATAACAGTATTAACGTCACGGCGAACGACACCGACGTCGACGGGGATACGCTCACGGTAACGAGCGCGACGGCCGGTAACGGTACCGTTACGCCCAGTGGCGGCAATGTGCTCTATACGCCGGACGAAAACTACTTCGGCCAGGACACGATCGACTACACGATCTCGGATGGCAATGGCGGTACGGACAGCGCAACCGTGTCCGTGACAGTCGCATCCGTCGAAGACCCGCCACAGGCCGTCAACGACGCGCCGCCGGCCATCGACGAAGGCGGCACGATCAACGGCACCTTCAATGTGCTGGATAACGACGACAACCCGGAAACCACGCCGATGTCGGCGGTCCTGGTGTCGTCTCCGTCCAATGCCGGCTCCTTCTCGCTGAACGGCGACGGTACATTCGTCTACGCCCACGACGGCGGCGAGACGACCTCGGACTCGTTCACCTACCAGGCGAACAACGGGCAGCTGTCCAATACCGCCACGGTGTCGATCACGATCAATCCCGTTAACGATGCACCCACATTTGTCGGCGTGCTGCCGCCGGGGCTGAGCACGCCGGAGGACACCACGCTGACGATCCTGGCGTCCAACCTCGAAATAACTGACCCGGATAACGTCCCGGCGGATTTCGTGCTGACGCTCGATCCGGTGCTGCCGCCCGATGCCAATTACACATTGGCGGGTCCGGCCTCGATCACGCCGGCGGAGAACTTTAACGGCGATCTCAACGTCCGGGCGACCGTGAGTGATGGCTCGCTGAGCAGCGCCCCGTTCCTGATCCCGGTGACCGTGACCGCGGAAAATGACCTGCCGGTTCTCAATGCCGAGATCGGTCCGCAGACCGCTATCGAGAGTTCGCTCTTTACGCTGAACGTGTTCGGCAATTTCTCGGATGCGGACGGCGATACGTTGACCTTCTCGGCGACCGGATTGCCGGTCAGCGGGCGGATCGCGATCGATCCCGTCTCCGGTGTCATCTCGGGCACCCCGACCATGGAGGACGCCAGGGACAACGCGCCTTACATCGTTACTGTGACGGCAACGGACCCGTTGGGGGCTTCCGTCAGTGATGAATTCGACCTCACCGTATCGGCGCTCGATCGAGCCAATATCGGCCTCTCGATCGGCGTAACGCCCGAAAGCGGTCTGCCGAACGAGCAGCTTACCTGGACCTTCACCGCGGCGAACCCGATCGGCCCGGCACCCGGCGAGAACGTGGAGTTGACGGGCAGCTTCTTCGGAGAAGGCCTCTCGGTCGCCGCAGGCGGCGGAACCAGCTGTTCGATCACGCAGCAGACGAGCAGGGCAGACTTCGTTTGCACCATCGGCGCCCTGCCGGTCCGTGGCACGGCGTCCGTGAATTTCACGACGACGGCGAACCAGGCCACCGAGGTGGTTGCTTTCGGCACCGCGGCCGGTGCCCTGGCGGTACCCATCGACCCGAAAATCTCCGACAACTCCGCTGTCAGGGCGGTCGGTGTGGCCGACTCCTTCAGCGACGGTGCCGTGCAGTTCCTGGGCAGCGCCACCGTTCTGTCGGTTGCGGCAGGGGACTTCGACGGTGATGGCGCGGTCGACCTGGTCGTCGGCACGGCGGCTGGCCAGCCCGTACAGGTATACCTCGGCGACGAACCGCGCGAGTCCTGCGGCTGCCAGAGAGACTTCATCGCAACGCCGATCTCGATTCCGGACACCGGGGCCAACGAGGGTGTCGCGGTCGCCGATTTCAACAATGACGGCAATCTCGACTTCGTTATTGCGAACGGTGGCGGCCAGCCCGACGCGGTTTACAGCAACGACGGCGCCGGTAATTTCGTGCTTTCGACGCTCCTTGCACCGTCCAACGGTACCGATGTCGCGGTCGGTGATTTCAATAACGACGGCAACATGGACATCGCCATCGCGGCGATGAGTCCGAACCCGGTCTACCTGAATGACGGCGCAGGCGGTTTCGGCGCCGGAATACTGCTGGGTGATGTCGAGAGCTTCGACGTCGCGGTCGGCCGTTTCGACGACGACCTGTTCGATGACCTGGTCTTCGCGAATGTCGGTTCGGACAGCCAGGTATGGCTGAGCAACGGCGCTACCGGCTTCACGCCAGGGGCAGCGCTGCCGATCGGCGACGCGGTCGCGGTTGCGGCGGCCGAACTCAGTGGCGATAACCTCGATGATCTCGTATTCGGCCGCATTCCGGGCGGCAGTGACGATGTGCCTGCCAACCCGGTGCTGATCAACCAGGGCGGCGCAGTGTTCGGCGGGACGCCTGAACTGCTCGGCATTTCGCCGACCGTTGACGTGCTGATTGGCGACGTCAGCGACGACGGGTTGCTGGATCTCGTTTTCGTCAACCAGAGCGGTGTGCACCAGACCTGGATAGCGAGTGGCGGCAGTTTCGTGCTGCACGGCGAGCAGATCATCGATATCGGCGCCGGCGCCGGCGTCCTTGCGAACCTTGGCTTTGCCGACACCGGTGACGCGGGCGGCGCAGATCTCGCGCTCGGTGGGGCGTTGACCGCGGGCACCGCTGTCTACCTGAATGACAGCGCGGGCAACCTCGGCCTCGGTGATGCCGTGGCGCCCGTCATCACGCTGAACGGCGCGGCATCTGTCGATGTGCCCTCCGGCACGGCTTATGCAGACGCGGGCGCAAGAGCCGATGACAATATCGACGGGGATATCTCGTCCAGGATCGTCGTCAACAATCCCGTTAATTCAGCGGCCGTTGGCAGCTATACGGTGACGTATAATGTGCAGGACTCCGCCGGCAATGCTGCCGCGCAGGTCACCCGCACCGTGAATGTCACGGCGGCTGTCGGGCGTGGCGGTGGCGGCGGTGGGGGCGTTGGCTACTGGGCCCTCGCCCTGTTGCTCGCAGCGCAGGGTTTGATGCTCGCGCGCGCTCGAGTAGATTAGCAGACGAGCCAGAATAAGAACCCCGGATTCCGCAGAGGACGTGATATGAGGCCGATTCGATTGCCGTTTGCCAGATTCAGCTGGATTCGATTGACGATAACGCGTAGAGCCTCTGTGTTTCTCTCGCTGCTGGCGGTCGTCTGCCTGGGGGACTACGCGGCAGCGCAGGAGATTCGCTATTCCTGGATGGACATGTCGTTCATGGGCCAGGATGTTGGTCGACAGGGCGCCTTGTCGCCGCTGCCCGGGCAGATCGTCGACATAACCGCGAGTGACGGCACTGGCGTGCGCTTTCGTGGTTCGGTCGGGACATGGAAGAACTTCTACGTGATGGTCGATTACGGATCCACGGACATCGATCTGACGGGGCTCGTAACCAATACGAATACGGGCTTCGAGGAGATCGTCGAGGACGAATTCGATTACACGACGATCCGTGGCGGTATCGGGCTGAGGTATCCGCTTCGCTACGAAACCGATATCTTCGGCGAACTCACCTATGACAGCCTCGACTTCGATTTCGGCAGTTTCGCCGGCGAGAATTTCGACATGGACCGCCAGGAGATGGGTGGCGCGCTTGGCGTGAGGACCATGTTCGGGGACCACGTGCAGGCTTATTTGCATGTAAGGTATTCAGCGCTTGGCGATGCCGATCTGACGACCGGGTTTTTTGACACTGACACGCTCGTCGGCGTAGGTGCGGCATGGGAGGTGATCCGCGGCCTCTCATTGGTCGGCGACTACGAGTCGGGCGAGTTCAGTAGCTGGTCGATAGGTTTCCGGCTCGACCTCAGCGAGGACTAGCGTCTTGTGTGCTGACGAGACAGGGCGGGGCGGGTCTCCGTGTCGCCGGCAGATATTTCTTCCATCTCTCACCAGGGTGTAACTTCATGAGATTAACGGTTTTCGGTTCCGGATATGTTGGCCTCGTAACCGGTGCCTGCATGGCCGAGATGGGCAACCATGTCGTGTGCGTCGACGTCGACGAAGACAAGATCGCACGACTGAATAAGGGTGAGATTCCCATCTACGAACCCGGCCTGGACGAGTACGTGGAAAGGAATGCCGAGGCCGGGCGCCTGGAATTCACGACAGACGTTCAAAAGGGCGTCGACCATGGGCTGTTCCAGTTCATTGCAGTCGGTACACCGCCCGATGAGGATGGGTCCGCTGATCTCAAACACGTGCTCGCTGTAGCGAAGTCGATCGGGCAGCACATGAATGATTACCGGATCGTCGTCGACAAGTCGACGGTACCGGTGGGGACTGCCGACAAGGTGCGTGCGGCGATTCGCAGCGAGCTCAATGCGCGCGGCGTCGCGCTCGAGGTAGACGTTGTGTCGAATCCCGAGTTCCTCAAGGAAGGCGCTGCGATCAACGATTTCATGAAGCCGGACCGCATCATCATCGGTACCGACAATCCACGCACGACAGAGCTGCTGCGGGCTCTCTACGAACCTTTCAACCGCAGTCACGACCGCGTGATCGACATGGATGTGCGCTCGGCGGAGCTGACCAAGTACGCGGCCAACGCCATGCTCGCGACCAAGATCAGTTTCATGAACGAGGTGGCCAACATCGCCGAGATCATGGGGGCGGACATCGAGAAGGTCAGGGTAGGCATCGGCTCCGATCCGCGCATCGGGTATCACTTCATCTATCCGGGCGCGGGTTACGGCGGCTCCTGTTTCCCCAAAGACGTGCGCGCACTGGCGCACTCGGCTCGTTCGGAAGGCTACGAGGCGAAGGTATTGACGGCGGTTGAGGCGGTCAATGACAAGCAGAAGCTCAAGCTGTTCGAGAACATCAGCAAGCACTATAACGGCGAGCTGGCCGGCAAGACGATTGCGGTCTGGGGTCTGTCCTTCAAGCCGCGAACGGACGATATGCGCGAAGCGCCCAGCCGGGTATTGATGGAGGCCCTGTGGGAGGCGGGCGCGACGGTGAGGGCCTACGACCCCGAGGCAATGGACGAGGCGAGGCGGATATATCCGGACCAGGATGGCCTCGAGTTGTGCGAGAACGCCTACGACGTGCTCGAAGGGGCGGATGCCCTGACGATTGTCACGGAGTGGCAGGAATTCCGGAGTCCCGACCTGGAGCTGATCAAAGAGAAACTCAATGACCCGGTGATATTCGACGGCAGGAATCTCTACGAGCCTGAAGTCCTGCGAGCGCTGGGGCTCAGCTACTACGCAATAGGGCGCGGCGACAACGTTGCGGACCGGTCGCCCGACTATGGCAGGCGCAAGACGGACAAGGTACAGGCCGAAGCTTCCTGAGCCTGGCGCGACGAGTCGATGACTGTAATCCAGCCCGTAATACTGTGTGGCGGCTCCGGCACCCGGCTGTGGCCCGCGTCACGCTCCATGTACCCCAAGCAGCTTCTGCCACTGACGGGAACGCAGACCTTGCTGCAGCAAACGGCCAGGCGCCTGGACGGCATGCCCCACGTTGCCGGGGACTGCCTTGTCGTGTGTAACGAAGCCCACCGTTTCCTGGTGGCCCAGCAGCTCCAGGAAATCGGTGTTGCGGCACGAATAGTGCTCGAACCCGAAGGCCGCAACACGGCGCCCGCAGTCGGTCTCGCAGCGTTCCTGGTCGCGCAGAAGGACCCGGGGACGATATTGCTGGTCATGCCCGCGGACCACGTCATCGAAGATTCTGCGACGTTTCAGGCGGCGGTGAACCGGGGAGTCGAGGCAGCGGCCGCCGGTACCCTCGTCACGTTCGGCATAGTGCCCGATCGCCCGGAAACCGGCTACGGCTATATCGAAGCTACGCCGGATGGCGACAATTCCGTCGTCGTGACGTCATTCGTCGAGAAACCGGATGTCGAGACGGCCCGGGCCTACCTGAGCGGTGGAAAGCATTTCTGGAACAGCGGCATGTTCCTTTTCAACGCAGGGGCCTACCTCGAGTCTCTGCTTGAATTTGCGCCGAAAATGCACGAAGTATGCGGTAAAAGTATCGAAAATTGCGTTACTGGCGAGGATTTCGTGCGTCCGGATGCGGACACGTTTCGCGCATGTCCGAGCGATTCCATCGATTACGCGGTGATGGAGAAGGCCAGCAACGTGGCGATGCTGCCCCTCGATGCGGGCTGGAGCGACGTTGGCTCCTGGGCGGCGCTGCACGATATTCGCGAAAAGGACACAGCGGGCAATACCGTCAGGGGCGATGTCTTGTTGCACGACTGCCGCGGGACGTTCGTCGATGCCGAGAGCCGGCTGGTCACGGCGGTCGGCCTCGAAGACGTCATCATCGTCGAGACCAAGGACTCGACGCTCGTCGCGAGCAGGGAAAAATCGCAAGACGTCAAGGCGCTGGTCGATGCCCTGAAGGAAAAGGGACGCGAGGAAACGAAGCTCCACCGCCAGGTGTACCGGCCATGGGGTAGCTACGACAGCATCGACAGCGAAGACGGGTTCCAGGTCAAGCGGCTCATCGTCAACCCGGGAGCGGTGCTGTCGTTGCAGAAGCACGCTCGTCGCGCGGAACACTGGGTCGTCGTACGCGGCAAGGCGCGCATCACGCGCAACGATGACGTGTTCGACCTGGGCGTCAATGAGTCGACTTACATAGCGATCGGCGACATTCACCGTATTGCGAACCCTTTCGACGAGCCCGTGCATATCATCGAGGTCCAGTGCGGAGACTATCTGGGCGAGGACGACATCGTGCGAATCGAAGATGAGTACGGCAGGGAAGGAACGAACACCTAGCCGTCGAACAATTGGGCGACGATCGACTAATTTCTTGCAGGGCGAAAGAAGAACACCATGCCGATAAGTATCGACTGCTTCAAAGCGTACGACGTAAGGGGCCAGATCCCGAACCAGCTGAACGCGGAAGTCTGTTACCGCATCGGTAACGCGGCAGCCGAGTTTCTCGATGGAACCTCTGTCGTTGTGGGCCGCGACATGCGTCTTTCCAGCAAGGAGTTTGCCGATGCCGTGATCCAGGGCGTAATCGACGCGGGCGCCGATGCGCTGGATATCGGCCTCTGCGGGACCGAGATGGTCTACTTCGCCACGTCTTTCCTGGATGCGAGTGGCGGTATCATGGTGACGGCCAGCCATAATCCGGCGGACTACAACGGTCTGAAACTGGTGCGTGAGGAGGCACGGCCGATAAGCGCCGATACGGGGCTCGTCGAGATCAGGAGCATAGCGGAACGCGATGAGCGCCGGCTGTCAGATTCCAAAGGCTCGGTCCATCGTCCGGATGTCTTTGCCGATTACATCGAACACATGCTCTCGTATGTTGACCCGGCAAAGCTCAAACCTCTGAAGTTGGTCGTAAACGCCGGTAACGGCTGCGCCGGCATCGCGATCGACAGGCTCGAGAAGCACTTGCCCTTCGAGTTCGTCAAGATTCACCACGAGCCGGACGGCACGTTTCCTAACGGTATCCCGAATCCGCTGTTACCAGAGAACCGTGCTGCGACCGCGGATGCTGTGATGGGAAACAAGGCCGATATGGGTATCGCCTGGGACGGGGATTTCGATCGGTGTTTCCTGTTTGACGAGAACGGTGGCTTTATCGAGGGTTATTACATCGTAGGTCTGCTGGCCGAAAGCATTCTCAAGAGCAATCCCGGCGGCAAGATCGTCCACGACCCGCGTCTGACCTGGAATACGCTCGACATCGTGTCAGCAGCTGGCGGCGACGCGGTGCAGAGCAAATCCGGCCACTCTTTCATCAAGGAGAAGATGCGAGAGGTGGACGCTATCTACGGCGGCGAAATGAGCGCGCATCACTACTTCAGGGATTTCTCCTACGCAGACAGCGGCATGATTCCCTGGCTTCTCGTAGCGGAGCTGGTCTCGGCGACGGGCAAACCTCTGTCCGAGCTGGTCGGCGAGCGCATCGCCAGGTATCCGGCGAGCGGCGAGATCAACCGGACCGTGGCGGACCAGGCGCTGGCCATAAAGACGCTTCGCGAGAAATATGAATCGGAAGCGAATGCGGTCGATGAAACCGACGGGATCAGCATCGAGTTCGATGATTGGCGGTTCAACCTGCGGGCCTCGAACACCGAGCCGGTCATTCGTCTCAATATCGAGAGCCGGTCCGACAGCGAGCTAATGCAGGCGAAAGTCCAGGAGATCCTTGCCCTTCTTGATAACATGGCTTGATTCCGCCCCTAGAGCAGCGCCTGTCTATGGAAACAAATGAGATTGCTGCTGTAGGTTACGCCTTCGCAGCGACCGTTCTGGCGCTGTTGACGGTCTTGTTATTGAGTCGCTGGCAGAGCAGCCGGGTATCTAGGCTGCTGGCGGCCGCGACCGGTGCGACCGTGATTTGGGGCGTAACTCTGACCTTGCAAAGCCTCGGCTACTTTGGGTCGCCCGTTATCACCGTTGCTGTCGAATGGCTGCGCTATTTAGCCTGGTTATTTGCATTGATCGGGATATTCCGCGGGATCGATCTTTCGCGCGCCGTCGGATGGGCGCCATCCCGCTACTGGCTGATTCTCCTTCTGATTGGCGGCATTCCCCCTTTGTACTACCTGCTGCAATCGACGGATACGCCGGCGCATATTGCCATCGTTAGTATCGGTTTTCTCTTCTCTGTGCTAATCCTGAGCACGACCGAACAGATCTATCGTAACGCGCAGGTCGATTCGGTATCGGACCTGAATTATTTCAGTCTCGCCGTTGCCGGCATGTTCGTTTACGACTTCCTGATTTATGTCTCGGCCATCGCCGGGATTGCCGCTGGCGCGGAATACCTGGCGGCACGCGGATATATCAACACGGTCTTCAGCGTGCCGTTGGGCATCGGAATCTGGCGCACATTCCGGCTGTCCTTCGACGTGCAGTTCCCTCGCCAGGTCGTCCTCTATTCGTTCAGCCTGACGGCGGTCGGGATCTATGTCGCCATCACCGTCATCGGTCATCATTATGTTCGCGTCTACGGTGGTTCGTGGAGTGAAGTAGGCGGCATCGTATTCCTGGTTGGGGCAGCGACATTTATCGGCGTGCTTCTGGCGTCCGCGACGACCCGGGCGCGGGTGCGTGTCCTGCTGATGAAGACCTTCTTCGCCTACAAATACGACTACCGCAAGGAATGGCTGCGGTTTATCGCCACGCTCTCGGAGTCGGGTGTCGACAAGGTGCCGGCTACGGCAGTTCGTGCGGTCGCCCAGATCGTCAACAGCCCGGGTGGCATCGTGTGGGTACAGGAGCAGCAAGGCGAGGCCTATCTGCCGATTGGCTCCTGGCGCTGTGAGATTCCCACCATGTTGCCGATTGACCGCGATTCAGCCCTGGCGGGGTTTCTGAAAGACCGGCAATGGGTGATCGATCTGGAGGAACTGAAGGAGCATCCGGCACGGTACGAGGATCTCCAGCTCAATTCCTGGTTCCTGGAAAGGGACGATTGGTGGCTAATAGTGCCGCTGTTACTCGGCAACCGGCTGTTCGGGTTCATTCTGTTGCGGCGGCCTCGAGTTGTCCCGAGCCTCAATTTTGAAGATCACGATCTGTTGCGGACGGTCGGTCGCCATGTTGGGACCCATATTCACCAGGTGCAGTCAGACCGCCAGATCGCCGAAAGCCGCCAGTTTGGTACCTACAACAGGCTGACGTCGTTCCTGATGCATGACTTGAATAACCTGATCGCGCAGCAGTCCCTGGTTGTCAAGAACGCGGAGCGATTCAGGCAGAATCCGCAGTTTGTTGACGACGCGATCGACACCATCGCTCACTCGGTGTCGCGCATGAAACGACTGATGGAGCAGCTGACGAGTGGCTCTACGTCACTCTCGAAGCAGCGGACGGATCTGCGCGATGCACTGAACAGCGCTGCAGAGAGATGTCGGCCACGACAGCCGGCGCCAATTATGCAAATCGGCGATGTCCCCATTCCGGTGCTCGCCGATCCGGAGCGCCTGACGACGGTATTCGAGCATCTGATTCGAAATGCCCAGGATGCGAGCAAGAGTGATGGCCGAATTACGATCGACGCTGGTCTCACGGACGGAGTTGCCAGCGTATCGATCAGCGACACCGGCCAGGGCATGACGTCGGACTTCATCCAGGAGCGATTGTTTCGGCCGTTCGACAGCACCAAGGGCAGCGAGAGCATGGGAATCGGGGCGTACCAGGCGAGAGACTATGTTCGGACACTGGGTGGTCAAATGGAGGTCACGTCCGAAGTCGGCAAGGGCACGACATTCTCGCTGCGGTTACCAGTTGAGGAGTGACCGGCTGTTCGTGTTGGCGATTTCTAACAAATTACGGCAAACACGAACACCGCGAAACGTCGAAAGGGAGTAGAATGATCAACCCTAGAGCGAATTATGAAGCCAGTCATTTCTCCTGGCGACCGCGGCGGCTTTCGCGCATGCGGGGCGGGGCCAAGTTTAGGCTTGCGAGCTCCCGCCCGCGGGGAAAAATCGGGGAAGGACGTGGGGCTCGATGAGGCTATACTCGGGGAGCTGCAGGCCGTTCGGGGAAATGTGACGCAGTTCACACTTTGGCACCGGACTACAGGCTCGGACTCGCGCGGTAGCGTCCGGTACTCTTGGGAACTCCGAGGCCTGCTTCCGGTTTTCGGGATGCTGCAATAAGAGAGCCTGCGCTATCCAGGTTATGAGAAAAAACGGCAGAACAACATGAAACTTGATATCGCACCGTACGATGCGCACGGGTGTCGTCGAGCAATAACAGGCCGAACAAGAAGGCTGGGCTCGTCCAATTGGTTGCTGGAAGGAATGCGAGCGACATTTGCGTCGCGTGCCTTGCTCATGATCTGCATAGCGATCCCGGCAGTCTTTTCACCGCTAGATGCCTCGGCTCAGAGCTGGACTTTTGAGCCAATTATCAGGCTAGGCGTCGAGTATGATGATAATGCGACGCTGAACATCCGCACGGACCAGGAGACCGAGCTGACGGGCTGGTTGGCCGATTTAAGGGCACGCCTCGAGTACACGTCCTCAACCAATATGCTCTTGATCGAGCCGAGAGCCACCGTCCGGAATTACGGCGATGATTCGCAGTTCGATTCGGATGATTATTTCCTACGGTCGCTATACACCCACGACTGGCAGTCAAGTTCGTTCAGCTTCCGCGCAAACTATGATCGGCAGACAGTCAGGACGGCGGAACGCGCTGTTTCGGATATTGAAGTCGACGACCCGGACGAAATTACGGATGACGACACCGGCCGGATAATACTGGAAGGTACTCGTAACAAGTGGCGACTGTCGCCTGGCTGGAGCTATCGAGTGTCGAATATCTCGGCATTCAGCGCGGACCTCGATTACTTTGATGTCCAGTATGAGGATGAAGTATCAGGGCTCTTGTCCGACTACACAGATGCGCGCCTTAGCCTGAATTATGGTCGGGGCTTCTCGAACGTTAGCACGGCGCTGTTAACGGTCACCGGCCGCCGATTCGACACAACGGCAAGATCGAGGGACATTACCGGATATGGAGTGCTGGCCGGTCTTGAGCACGATTTCAGCGAACAGGTGACCGTGACCGCTATGATCGGGCTCGAGGATACCGATCAGTCAGGGTTCGATTCAGACCCGGAAGTCGTTGGCCACGTAACGCTTAGACGGAATCTCGATACGATCAGAATGTTCGCGAGATACCGACGCGCGATTGTCGCGAGCGGTGGCGGAAGGCTTACAATCCGAGATGCTTTCAACCTCAATTTCCGGCGGCGGATGAATGAGAGGATAACGGCCGGACTGGGCATAAGGGCATACCATTCGGAAGGTATCGGTGCAGACGTATCGATCGACGACCGGAACTACATTCAGCTTCAGTCAACCTTCCGCTGGTTCGTTTCGACGTCGACGGTGATCGAAGCGAGCTATCGTTACACCATCAGTGATCGAAGCGCCTCTTTAGGTGAGCGAGCAAACTCCAACCAGATCAATCTGTGGCTTGTTTATCAACCGAGGACGGTTCCGAGGCTCTGACGACAACCAGAGTCAGCCAGTCCAAAGTGCATCGTTTAACCGCTCGATACGCTTATGGCCACTCTCAACACATAGAGTCGTTACATAGAGCCGCTACACCGGTCTCGCGCGCCAAGTACCCTGATTATCTGATCCTCCGAAAAACATATGCGCTTTAGCCAGAGGCCGCATTCTGTGACCTCTGCCGGCAGATGCCAGTGAAACCATCGCCCAGATATCAGCGGTGAGATCAAGGCGCGCAAGGTACCCCGAATGTTTCACCGTTGACATCTACGAAGGAGGCACTCACCGGCTGGTCGTCTCGATTGAACTTCTTGATGCGTCTAACATCACCATGGATGCTGCTATAGAGCGTCGTTGATACCGGTCCGTTGTGTTCCGGTTCAATATCAGTTGGTCCAATGAGCGTGCCGTTCGAGAACACACCCTGCTCAACTCCCCATTGCGCGGTAAGCCCATGGTACGAATCGTTGTAGGTGGAAAAGACGTTTACCAGGATGTCCTTGGAATACGTACTGATTGCGTAGTGAAGGTGTGAGCCGTCGTTGTTTGCAGTAACGCTGGTATCCTCGATAGTTACGTTGTTCGACCACCGTGCAATGAGCCCTACGTCGGCATTGATGATATGAACGTCCTTTGCCCAACAGTTTTCGCATGCTTCAAACGCAACGCCGTTGTAGCCCGGCTGCGCGCCCAGCTCCTGTTTGTAATGGGTGAAGGTATGTGCTGGAAACTCTATGGTCACATTCTGGATACCTATTTCTGTACCGGATGCGACGATTACTCCGTTCTCCCAGCTCCAACAGTCCTTTAAACTCGGGCATATATGCCCCATTCCAATAAGCCCGTCCGGGAAATAAAGCGTGGTCTGGTCCGACCCGGCGCCACTCAACACGTCGCCGCTTGATAACAGGATTTGCTCGGTGATGACGTGTCGCCCGGGACCGAACGTGATCCCTTCGGTGCCAGGCACATCCGGTATGCTTTGGCCGTTCTTATAGCCAACGTTCGTAAAGTCACCACAAAGTAATGGTTCTAGACTCGAATCGGTAGTTTGAATCGGAGTCACCACAACTGTCCGGGTTACTTCCTCAGCCTGATTCCCCGCTGAGTCGGCGACATTATAAGTAACAGCATAATTGCCGGCAGTGGTCGTTGTGACACCACTACTATCGATCGATATCATTGATGTCAGGTCGCCGTCATTATCATCCATTGCCGACGCGCCAGGCTCGTCGTAGGTATCTCCCTGAACAAGATTCAAGGGATCGTCGCCTAGCAAAGTTATTGTAGGCGGTGTCGTATCTAAGCCGCCCTGTACACTGCCGCCATCATCAAGTATGTCGGCTCCACCTTGCTCGACTTCAGCATTTCGTAAGCCGTCGTCACAAGCCGATAACATAAGCACAAGAATGAAGCCTGCAACCAAGCCGGACTTCGTATGCGAGAATCCATTTCCAAATTTCATGCGTACCCTTCCCATTGACACAGATTGATGTCGAAAAGGAAGGGCGCAGATGCTTCGGGTTTTCG
>JAAUYE010040138.1_pt1 | contig 22008 bp, 24 predicted proteins | sample 7278081 | NCBI WGS metagenome assembly JAAUYE01 (sample SAMN14350131, study PRJNA611818) | marine sediment metagenome | isolation source: surface marine sediment (0.6m) | place: French Polynesia: Moorea | collected 2018-08
CCGTCGACGTCAGCGAGCTGCCGCCGCGGCTGCAGGCGCTATACCACGAATTTCTGCCGCATTATCAACACCTGCACGCCTGCCGGCTGCAAACAGGACGACGGGAAATAAACCATGCATGAGATTCTGGTGCTCTGGGCCACGCCGCGCTCGACCTCGACCGCGTTCGAATGGATGATGCGCATGCGCGGCGACCTGACCTGTTTCCACGAACCCTTCGGCGAAGCCTGGTACAAGGGCGAGGATGCGCGCTGGCCGCGCATCCGCCCCGACAGCGAACGCATACCCGGCCTGACCTTCGCCAGCGTCTGGGATGAGCTACAGACCGCGGCGTCGCAGGGGCCGGTGTTTTCCAAGGATTTTCCGCATTACGTCGAGCACATCTGGAGCGACGATTTCCTGGCTAATTTCACCCATAGCTTCCTGATCCGGGACCCGGCCAAGGTGACGACCTCGATGTACAAACACTGGCCCGACTTCCTGCTGAAAGAGGTCGCGTTCATCGAGCAGCGCGAACTGTTCGACCGCCTTGCCGATCGACTCGGTGCTGCACCGCCGGTGATCGACAGCGACGACCTGCTCGAGAATCCCCACGGCATCGTCGAGGCTTACTGCAACGCGGTCGGCATTCCGTATATCGAGGAAGCGCTGTCCTGGGAGCCCGGCGAGCGCGACGAAGTCAGCTGGTACGACGGCGGCTCCTGGCATGCCAACCTTCGCGATTCCGACGGGCTCAAACCGCAGCCGCGCAGATACATCGACATTTCCGACGCGCCCGATCACGTCAGGGAGATCTACGATACCGTATTACCGCACTACCAACACCTGTATCGATACCGCCTCGCCGCGGCTCGCTAGATTCGGTAGTCAGATTCGCCGGCGTTTTCCCGGGGCCGCCTTTTTTTATTCTGTTCGCTTGCGCTGCCTGCCGAAATACTGGTTCAGCAACTCGATCAATCCCTTGACCCGCGGCACCTGTTCGTCGTCGGCATAGTCCGGGTTGACCGTGCCATCCAGGATCAGGCGCCGTTGTTCTTCCCTGTCCTCCGTGATATCGGTGTCCTCGGGGTACTGCATGACATACTACCCTTGCAACCAAAGGAGGATCATTGTCACCCGATTCATGTGTTGATTAGTGTGAAACCGCTCACGTCAATGTCGAAAACCGGCCGTGTACCGGTTCTTGCCTCTCGAATCAGTATCTGTGGTTACCGGATCCTTCGACCACGCTCGAAACAGGCGATCTCCCCCGCGTTTAAAGGCACCCAGTCATCGTCGCTCAACGGCATGGTTGCGACCAGGGCATGCTCGCTGCAATCCCCTTCGCTGCGCAGCCCCCGGCAGGGAATCGCCATATCCGATCCCGCTTCCGATCGGTACAGGTTGACGTAAAGGCCCGGCGCGTCGCTTACGGCGTCTCCCGGCAGGGTTTGTCGATGCCCGTGAGCGAACAGGTTTATCCCGTCGCTATACAAAAAGTTGGCGGCGCCGCGTTGCAGGGTTTCCCGCGCAAATCGTTCCACGACATCCAGGCGGCGTTCCAGGCCGGGGATCTGTCCCCGGCTCCACAGCGACTCGAGGCGACCGAGCAGATCGCAGAATAACTGCTCGGAATCCGTGCTCCCCTGGGACATAAGCCAGCAAGACGGATCGGGCTCATCGGAAGGCGGCACGAAACCGTTGTGCGCAAAAACATGCGTATGACCGCCGAGCACCCGCTGAAAGGGTTGCGTATTCGCGAGCCTGCGGTCACCGTGCGTTGCGCGCCGAACGTGCGATACGATCAGATTACTTCGCGGGGCATGGCTGCCCAGGAACCGGACCATCGGACTTTGCGCGGCTGGCGAGGGTTCGCGAAGCAGCGTCACATCCGTACCCGCAAAGTAGGCAACCCCCCAGCCATCCGGGTTGCCTCCCTCTCGGGAACCGCGCAGCACGAAAGATTCCCAGCTGAAGGTCAGGCGTATCGGATCGGATGAAGACAAACCGAGCAGTTGGCACATAAGGCTGTTTAATCCTTGCTAGCCGACGCCCCGGTTCGCCTCGTCCACCTGCGAATTCAGCGTCCACAGGTCGTACAGCAGTCCGAACAGGAATAAACCGCCGGTCAACAGCCAGATGATCCCGGTAATCCATTTACCCAGGTAAAAGCGATGGATTCCGAAAATGCCCAGGAACACCAGCAATATCCAGCTGACCGTGTAGTCCTTGTCGCCGGCGGCGAATCTGAGGTCGGCCGCCCGGTCCATGCCGGGAATCAGGAACAGGTCGACGATCCAGCCGATCAGCAGCAGGCCGAGGGTAAAAAAGTAAATCGTCCCGGATATGGGGCGGCCGTAGTAAAACCGGTGCGATCCGATGAAACCGAAGATCCACAGGATGTAACCGATGACGAGACTGTGCGTGTTACTCGGCGCGGTCATTTCTCATTCCTCGCGGCGCAGGCCTAATCGCCCTCGACAATGAACAGCGTGCATTGCGCATTGTTCTGCCGGATCGGTTTCACCGGCGCGTATTCCTCCGAATCGGCGAAGGCCTGCGCGCTTTGCACATCGGGAAATTCGATAATCACGATGCGGGTGGGCGACCATAACTCGGTCTCGCGGACGTCGAGCGCCCCGCCTCTTACTCGATAAACGCCGCCGTATTTCTCCGCGATGGGTTTGGCGAGTTTTTTATATTCTTCGTAGGCTTGCGGATTGTCGATTTTCGTATCCACGACGAGAAACGCGCTCATGTTCGGTTATCCCCCTGGCTAATTTTGTCCTGATCTGTTTATCACATGTTTCGCGCCGGCGCGACCCCGAGAGCGCCAGCCATGTTTCATCGGAGGAACTGCTGAAACTCGATGACATAGCCGTTCGGGTCGCGCACGAAAAACGTGTAGATGCCGAATTGCTCGAGCCGATGCGGCGGCTGCTCGATCGCGACGCCCCGATCGACGAGTGTCCGGTAGCAGCTGTCGACGTCGTCGGTGACCAGCGAGATCATGCCCCCTTTTGGTTCGACCACGCGCCCGGCAAAAGCCTGGCAAACGCCGATAGCGGCGCCGGCGGCGGTCTCGAAGATACGCGCGTTCCCCTCCTCGCGGATACAATCGAGCCCCAGGCTGTCGGCATAAAATTCTGCCGTAGAATCAAGATCATGCGTATATACCCAGCTTATCTGGCGGGAAAGTTGCGCAGTTTGTTTTTTCATGTTCGATGCCGGTTAAGCTTCCACAGGAATTCAGGCAAGCGTTCACCAATCAGTCCTTTTCATTATTCCGGATCTGGGGTTTAATACCCGGCACACGGTGTGATCACAAACACCGAAAAAACCGAAGAGCTGAGGGAATCGTGTCCCCAACAACCAGTCCAGCAATGTCGACAAGTCCGTGTCGCCTGGCGGTTTGGCCGCTTAAACCGCGGAATTACACCGCGGTTCGAAGCTCTGCGCAACAACCAAACCATCCTGGTTTTTCCGTTGACTCGACGCGGTAAATCGTCATGTGCCGCATAACAGTCTCGACAACCGAGTAGATACCCAGCCTAGCCATGACCGCTGCCATAGACATACGTGGGGTTACCAAGATATACAATCCCGATTCCAGCCGGCCGGTAACAGCGCTCGACACCGTCTCCCTGACGATTAACGACAACGAGTTCTTTACCCTGCTCGGTCCTTCCGGCTGCGGCAAAACCACGCTGCTGCGCCTGATTGCCGGCTTCGAGCAGGTGTCGGGCGGTGAAATCATGCTGTTCGACGACGAAATCGAGAATCTCGAACCGAATCACCGCCCGGTCAATACCGTATTTCAACACTACGCGCTGTTTCCGCATATGACGGTGGCGCAGAATGTCGGTTTCGGTCTCGAGCGCCTGCGCAAACCTAAATCCGAAATCGAGCAAACCGTCGCGCGCAATTTGAACCTGGTCAAGATGGAACACCTGGCGGATCGGCGGCCGAACCAGCTTTCCGGGGGCCAGCAGCAGCGCGTCGCGCTGGCGCGCGCGCTGGCGCCGAGCCCGAAAGTGCTGCTGCTGGACGAACCGCTGTCGGCGCTGGATCTGAAACTGCGCCAGGCGATGCGCGAAGAGCTCAAGCAGCTGCAAAAGGAAACCGGTATTACCTTCGTCTTCGTCACCCACGACCAGGAAGAAGCGCTGGCGATGAGCGACCGCATCGCGGTCATGTCCGAGGGCGAAGTGCAGCAGATCGGCGGACCGACGGATATCTACGAGCATCCGCTCAACCGGTTCGTGGCGGATTTCATCGGCGACACAAACTTTCTCGATGGCGAGATCGTGGCCCTGAACGAAGATCTGGTAACTTGCAGGATCGGCGCGGATAGCATGTTCGAAGCCGAAAACAGCGGCGGTCACAAGGTTGGCGATCGGGTTTCGTTATTCCTGCGGCCGGAAAAGATCACCCTGTCGGCCCCGGATGAAGCAAGCGGTACGACCACGCGACCCGGCAAGGTCGCCAATATCGTCTACCTGGGTAATCAGGCGGCCTATACCGTGGACATGGGCGACGGTATCCAATTGACCGCCCAGGCCCGCCCGCGGGAAGACGGCAAGCTGCCGTTCGCAATCGGTGATTCGCTTGCGGTCGGGTTTTCGACGCGGGCCCTGCGGGTACTTGCCCAGTGAATGCCTGGCTGCCCAAAAGCGCTGCCGGACGGCGTTGGCTGGGCCTGGCGCCTGCGTGGCTGGTCATCGGTATATTCATGCTTATCCCCATGGTTATCATGGGTGTGTTCTCGTTCCTGGAGCCCAATCCGTACGGTGGCGTCAAACCGGAAGGCTCGATAGCCGCCTACGTAAAGATCTTCTTCGAGTACGACCTGGAAGATAATCTGGTGTTTAATCCAGGCTATCTGAATATTATTTACCGCTCCTTCCAGCTCTCCGTGGGCGCCACGATTCTGTGCCTGATTTTCGGTTTTCCGGTTGCCTACTTCATTACCCTGCAACCCGAGAATAAACGCAACCTCTACATTTACCTGATTACGATACCGTTCTGGACCAATCTGCTGATTCGGACCTTTGCCTGGATTATCATTCTCGGCCGTGGCGGCGTGATCGAAACCCCGCTGCTCGCGGCGGGAATCATCGAGGATTCGCTGCGCATGATGTACACGGACGGCGCCATCGCGATCGGTTTAACCTACAGCTATCTGCCCTTGATGGTGCTGCCCATTTACGCCAGCCTGGAAAAACTGGACTTTCGATTACTGGAAGCGGCCAGCGACCTGTATGCCAACCGCTGGCAAATCATGACCAGGGTCGTGATTCCGTTGTGCAAGCCGGGCATCATTGCCGGCTGCATACTGGTGTTCATCCCCTGCCTCGGCGCCTTTATCGCCCCCAACTTGCTGGGCGGTGGCAAGAAGCTGATGCTCGGCAGCCTGGTTCAATTTCAGTTCGCTTCCGCCCGTAACTGGCCCTTCGGTTCGGCTTTGTCCATGTTATTGCTATCCGCGGTCGTCATCGTGCTGATTTACTATGCCCGCTCGGCGAAAAAACGCGCGGCGATCGAAGGCACTGCCTAGCCATGAGTACGCAAATCGAAGAGCTCCCAAACAGCCCCGCTCGCAAAGGCAAGAAAGCCCTGCCCGTGGGCCACTATCGCGGCCTCGGCGCCTGGACGGTTTTCTTTTTCGTCTTCCTCTACCTCCCCATCGTGGTACTGATTTTTTATTCGTTCAATGAAAATCGCCTGGTCATGAATTGGGGGGGATTCAGTCTCGACTGGTACGTCAAGGCGTTTCAGAACGACGATATTCAGCAAGCCGTGTGGAATTCCCTCATCGTCGCAACCATTTCAACGATATTCGCCACTGCCATCGCCACTATCGGCGCGCTGGTGCTGGCCCGGGGCGGGAATTTCCGCGGCAAGACCGTTTCACTCGGCCTGATCACGCTGCCTTTGATGGTGCCGGAGATCGTAACCGCCGTTGCGGTGTTGATATTTTTTGCCTCGATCGGCCTTAACTGGGGCCTCGGCAATGTCATCATTGCGCATATCACTTTCTGTATTCCGTTTGCCTTCATGCCGATTCGCGCCAGACTCGAGGGCATGGACACTTCGCTGGAACAGGCGGCGCGCGATCTTTATGCGTCGGAGTGGGAAACGTTCCGCTTCGTCACCGTGCCACTGTTGATGCCGGGCATCGTTGCCGGCGCCATGCTGTCATTCGTGATCTCGATGGACGACTTCATTATCACGCTGATGGTGGGCGGAGCCGGCTCGACGACGCTGCCGGTCTACATATATTCGATGATTCGACGGGGACTAACGCCCGAGATCAATGCGGTCTCTACGCTGTTGCTGTTAGCCTCGATCGCCATCGTAACGGCTTACTGGATAGTATCGAGCAAATCGCAGACCAGTACCGGACACTAGAACCTGACAATACTCGTGACCAACAATTGAATATACCTGAAGGAGGTACTTAACATGAAACGTCACATAACCCTGTTCGCTGCGGCGGCGGCGATGCTGATCTCGGCATCGGCAAATGCCGAGGGCGAGCTGTTTATTTACAACTGGACGGAATATACGCCGCCGGAACTCGTCGAAAAATTCGAGAAAGAAACCGGCATCAAGGTCTCGGTCGACACTTACGATTCGAACGAAACCCTGCTGGCCAAGCTGCAGGCCGGAGCGACCGGCTACGACCTGGTCGTGCCGAGCCAGAACTTCGTGCCCATCATGATCAAGGAGGGCCTGATCCAGAAAGTCGCCGTCCACGAACTGCCCAACTACAAAAACTACAAGGAGAGCTGGAAAAACCCGGAATGGGATCCGGAGCACGAGTACACCGCACCCTGGCAATGGGGCACGACCTCTTTTTCCTACCATGACGACTATTCCGGCAAAGGCGAGTCGCTCAAGGAATTTTTCGAGCCGAGCGAGGAACTCCGCGGGCGGTTAAGCGTTTTCCCGACCCCGGACGAGGTGGTCAGCCTGGCTAACATCTACCTCGGTATTCCTTTCTGCTCCGAAGACCCGAAGCAAATGAAAAAGATACAGGACCTGCTGGTGGCGCAGAAAGAATACGTGGTTGCCTACAACAACGAAACCATGAGCGACCTGATCGCGAGCGGCGAAGCGCTCATGACCAACCACTGGAATGGATACTCCAGGCTGGGGAGACTGGCCGGTGCGCCGGTCAATTACGCCTATCCCAAGGAAGGTGTCGTAGGCTGGTTCGATAGTCTCGTCGTGCCCAGCAGTGCCAAGAACGTCGAAAACGCGCGCAAGTTCATGAATTTCATGATGGACCCGGTCAACATGGCCATGCTCACGGAAAACCAGGGCTACGGTGATGCCATCAAGGGCACGGAACAGTACTATTCCGAAGAACTGAAATCCTCACCGGAAGTCAATCCTCCGGCAGATTTGAACGTGGTGTTTGCGCCGACCTGCTCGCCTAAAGCACAGTCACTGATCGACAAGGTGTGGACCAAGGTCCTGCAGTAATATTATCCGTAACACCAACCCGAAACGGCGCCCCTGTGGCGCCGTTTTTTTTGGCCTCTTTCAATCGGGTCCGAGGGAGTAAAGCAAACCCTGGTTACCCCCGCTCAATCCGTCCGGGTCTCCCCTCCCCTGGACAAATCGGTAAAAAACACCTTTATGACATCCTCGCGGATATCCCACACCACGCGCTCCCCCTTGCGCGTAAAGATACTGTCCCCGGGACCGCACTCGATCGTCTCGCCCCCGACCCGGGTCAGGATCAGGCGCCCGCTTATAATCGTCTGCAGTTCGTCGCCGAGCTCGGTGCATTCGAAGGCGCCCTCGGTGCAGGCCCAGATACCGAGGCGGCTGCCGGCATCGTTGCCGCCGTAATCGAGCCGCCCCGACGCTTGCGGCTCGCCGCGCAGGATGCGGTAATCCGAAGCCGGGTTGTCGAACGGCCAGGGTTCGAGATCGGTCGGAATCTCGGCAAGAGCATATTTGTGCATGGTTGAATTCCTCTGTCAGGCCGGCGCCACCGGGCGATGTTACTCGATCGATATCAGGGAGCGGTAATGGCCCGGATCAACTCGCGCATCGATTCCCAGCTTTTTTCGAGGTCGGTCCTGAAAGTTTCCCACTGCACGTCGTGCGTTTCGGCGAACAGCTCGATCTTGCGTTCGGCGTCGAGAATCGCCAGTTTCAATTCCTCGACTCGGGTCAGGTATTCGGCCTCGAGGCTCGACTCCAGCCGGCCTGCCCTCGACTTTATCTCATCGTACTCCGCTTTCAGCTGCTCGAGTTCATCGCGCAGGCGCTGTTCGAATGTCTGTCTGCTCGTCATCTTGCCAGTATCCAAAGTATCCCGTTCCAGTCGGCCGGATTTGCGTTGCGGGCAGCTTACCCGGGCGGAGTGCCCGTACCCTTTTACTCGGAATAAAAACTATACCGCGAGCCGCAAAATAAAGCGCGTTAATTCAGCGGATGCTGTGCTATCGTCGCGCCTGCAAACAATAACCGACAATAACCGACCGGATCCAGGCGAATCTTGTTGAGCAAGCAGCAACGCGAAACCGCATCGGCGCGGCCCGCATCGATGGGTTACGTTTACATGGCGTTTTCGGCGACCGGCGTCATCTTTTTACCGACCACGGCCCGGTTCGCCCTGCAAAGCGGCAGCGACGTGCTGTCGGTGGCGTTCGCGCGCGGCATCGTCGCCACGCTGATCCTGTTCGTCGTCGTCCTGGGCCTGAAGCTGAGCCTGCGCCTGCCGCGTCGCCTGCTGCTGCCGAGCCTGGTCGTCGGTATCGCCGCGGCACTGTTCGTCTACGGCATGTACCGCGCTATCCTGACCATCAATATCAGCCTCGCCTTATTGATCCTGTTTCTGTATCCGCTGGTGATCGCGACCTGGGAACACGTCAGCGGCTCGACGCGCATTCAGCCGTTGCAATGGATATGGGGGCTGGTCGCCTGTTCCGGCCTGTTGCTGATCCTCGGCGTCAAACTCGATCAGGTCAGCCTGATCGGTGTCGCAATGGCGCTGATGGCGATGTTCGCCACGGTCGTGATTACGCTGGTTAACACGCGAATTACCGCGGCCACGGGGTCATTACTCGCCAATCTCTACATGAGCCTGTGGACCCTGTTACTGTTCGGCGCGGCGATACTGGCCTTTGGCGAGTTCAAGCCGCCGCAGACAACGCTGGGCTGGTCCGGCATGCTGGGCAACGGCGTGGCCTATTGCGTCTCCTGGGTCGCCTTTTTTGCCGGCGCCGGCATTCTCGGCGCCACCCGCGCGAGCATGATTACACTGTTCGAGCCGGTGCTCGCGGCACTGTTTGCGTGGATCATCTTCAACGAAAACTTCACCCCGCTGCAGTGGGCCGGATTCGCGGTGGTGCTGGCTGCGCTGTACCGGTTCGAAAAAATGGCGCAAGCGCAATCATGACCACCTGGCACAGCGCGCTGCACGGCATCCGCACCTCGGGCGATTACTTTCTGTCGACCTTCATGTTCGGCGTCATGTTCGGCATGACCGCGGCCGCGGTCGGCCTCGACAACTGGCAGGCGATGCTGATGAGCGCGACCTCGTTCACCGCGTCGGGGCAGTTCGCCGCGCTCGAGTTCTGGCAGGCGCCGCTGCCGCTCGGCACGATCGCGTTATCCGTATTCCTGGTGAGCACGCGCAACCTGCTGCTCGGCATGGCGATGACGCACCATTTCGACGGCCACAACCTGAAACGACGCATCGTCTGGCTGTTCATGCTCAACGATCCCGGCGTGGTCAACAGCTTCCGCCAGGACGGCGAGGTCGACCGCCTCGGCTATGTCACCGGTTACGGCCTGTCGATGATGGCGAGCTGGCTGACGTCGACTTTCATCGGGCTGAACGCAACCCTGGTATTCGCCAATTTCGATCTCGGATCGGTCAGTTTCGCCGGCCCGCTGGTGCTGGCGACGATGATGATGCTGTTCTTCAAGAACTCGAAAACGCCGACGACGCCGTGGATTATTTCCGGCATCGCCGCTTTGGCCCTGCTCGAGCTCGGCGTTCCCGATTTCGGGATCCTGGTCGGGTCGGTGCTGGCCGGCCTCGTGGTGTCGATCGTCCAGGCGCGCCGTTATGCCTGACCAGAACGCCACCCTGATCGCGATCGGCATAATGGCGCTAATCGTTTACCTGACCCGCGCGACCGGTTATTTCATCGGTTTGCAGCTGCGCCACATCCGCGGCATCCAGCCGATACTCGAATCGCTGCCCGGCTGCGCCTTCATGGCGATCCTGGTGCCGGCGATACGACGCGGCAGCCTCAGCGAAATCGTCGCGATGGCCTGCGTCATCCTGATCATGTGGCGCAGCAACAACGTCGTCGTCGCCACCGGCACCGGCGTCGCCGTGCTCCTGTTCGGCGCGCCCTACATCGACGCCGCCTGATCCGGGCTTTCCGCGAAACGCCGGCCGACGAAACGCCAGGCCATGACGTTGCCGAGAAAGGCCAGCGGCACGAATCCGGCGAACATCCAGAATGCCACCAGCTCGAGCGTCTCGGTCGTCGGCTGCTGCTCGATACCGAGCCCGTTTGCGATCAGCCCCGCCAGGGCCGCGCCGATGGCGAAGCCGCACTGCTGCGTAATCGGCAGCAGCGACGAGGTACGGTCTTTTTCATCCGCGGGCGCCGCGGCGATGACGCGTTTGATGATGAATCCCCACATCATACCCATGCCGCCGTTGAGCACGATCGTCGCGACGATGATGCCGGCCAGCGAAACCCGCGGAAACAGGATGGCGCAGGCCACCAGGCCGACGAGCACGCAAGCGCCGCCGATCCGAATCAGGCGGGGTTCGGCACGCGCCCGCGTCCCGGAAAAAAACACCGACGCGCTGCCCCAGGCCAGCGATTCCAGCAGCACGACGAAACCGGCCTCGAGCGGATTCAGACCGTAGAGCTCGATCATGATCAGCGGGCCGTAGACGATGAACGACATGATGCTGACGCAGAGCAAAAAAGTCGCCAGGATACCGTTGCCGATGGCGTGACCGAGATCCGTGACCTGGCTCGGCAGCATGCGCGAATTGCTGGCGGTAACGTCGCGGTAAATGAATAAAACCAGCGCCAGGACGCCGCATAACACCAGCAGCGGCGAACCCAGCGGATGGTAGTAAGCCGCCGCCATCGAAACCATGATGATCGCGGTGCCGAGCAGCAGCAGGCGTATCAGCGCAATACGTTCGCCGGCAACTTCGATTTCGGGTGCCGCTTCGCGCAGCAAAAAGTGCACCGCCGGCACCAGCAGCAGGCCCTGCGCGGCAAAGGTCCAGTAGGCCATGCGCCAGGCGTCCAGCGTCGCAAAAGCGCCGCCGATGACCGGGCCGCTGAACGCGGCCAGCATCCACACCGTCGACATCAGCGCGACCGCCCTCGGCACCAGCCGGTTCGGAAAAAACCGGTCCTGGCACAGGTACACCAGGGCAATCAGGCTGCCGCCGCCGAGACCCTGCAGCACCCGTCCGAGCAGCAGCACCGCCATGCTCGGCGCCAGCGCGACGACGATACAGCCGATGGTGAAAACGATCGCCGCGCGTTTCATCGTTTTGGTCAGACCCGATCTGGCTACCACCAGGCTCATCGTCGCCGCGGCGGTGATCGAACCGGCGAGGTAAAGCGCGAAGGCCCAGCTGATCAGCTCGAGGCCGCCGATTTCGTCGACCGCGCTCGGCATCGTGGTCGCGGTCAGCATCGAGTTCGACGCGTGCAGCCAGATCGCCAGCGCCATCACCGCCAGCCTCGGCAAATACGCGCGGGTCAGCAATTCCCGCCAGGAGGCGCCCTGTTCGATCGATGAATTCATTCCCGCCGCGTGCCGCGTTTTCACAGAAGGCGAATTCTAAACCGTTTTATGACAAACTCGGGCTTTCTTTTTGCCGGGACGCGGGCAGAGCCCGGCCCGTCCGCAACCGTTTTATCCGCTATGGCGACATCCCCTGTTTCGATCAAAGCCGTGGCCCTGCTGGGCTCGCTGTCGCTGTTCTGGGGACTGAACTGGCCCGGCATGAAAATCATTCTCGCCGAAATGCCGGTCTGGTGGTTCCGCGCGCTGTGCCTGATCGCCGGCGGCGTCATCCTGATGGCGCTGTCGGCACTGTCGGGCAATCGCTGCCGGCCCGCGCGCGCCGAAATCGGGCCGGTACTGGTATGCAGTATCTTCGCCATTCTCGGCTGGATGGTGTTCTCGGCCTATGGCGTGTCGTTGATGCCGGCCGGGCGCGCGTCGATCATCGCGTTCACGATGCCGCTGTGGGCGACGCTGGTCGCGGCCGTCGTGTTAAACGAAAAATTCACCCTGAACAAGGCGATGGGGCTGGTTTTCGGGCTCAGCGGCCTGGCCTTTCTGATCGGGCCGGATCTCGTCATCCTGCAGCGCGCGCCGGTGGGGGCGATATTCATGCTGCTCGCGGCGGTTTCGTGGGCGACCGGAACCATACTGTTCAAACGTTTCGACTGGCGCCTGCCGATCCTGAGCAATGTCGCCTGGCAGCTGCTGTTTTGCGCGGTTCCGGTAACCCTGGTGGCGGCGCTGACCGAAACCCTGCCCGATTTGCGCGGGCTCAGTCTCGAAGCCACGATTGCGCTGGTTTACCTGTTCCTGTTTCCGATGAGCTTTTGCCAGTGGGCTTATTTCAAAACGGTCAGCATGCTGCCGGCATCGGTGGCGTCGATCGGCACGCTGATGGTGCCGGTCATCGGCGTTTATTCGAGCCACCTGATACTCGACGAAACGGTCGGCCTGAATGAAATCCTGGCGCTGTTGCTGGTGGTGTCGGCGCTGCTGCTGGTGCTGGTGATTCCCGCGTGGAAACACTCGCGCGCCGGGGCCGCGCTCAATCCATAGCCGGGTTTACGGCTTCGCGATGCGCGGTGTCGGCAGCGTCGCCTTGCCGATTTCGACGCGCTCGACCGTGCCCCTGCGCTGAAACTCGTTGCTTGCGTCGGGCAGCTCCCGCGCCAGCGCTTCGATGCGCAGGCGCGCGGTTTGCGGCACGATGCGCCCGGCGTCGCCGAGCCCCTGGTGACGCGCCCAGGCCGCGTATTTCTTATTGACCTGGTGCGGCTGGTACAGGCTCAGCGTGTCCGGCGGGATATCGTATTCGATTTCGAGCGCGCCGTCGGCCGCGGCCGCGGCGAGCAATTCCTCGCCGGCGCGGGTGCGCGCGATAACGGCATTGGTGCCGGGGTCGGTCTCGCTGTCGACGCGGTTGGGACCGCCGCCGATCCAGGTATCCGCGGCGGCGAGGTCGGCCGCCTCGCCGATGCCGTCGGGGCAGATCTTGCAGCGAAACGGCAGCGACCAGGTGGTTTCATCCTCGCCCCAGTAATCGATGTAGTGGAATTCGCGCGATTCGTCGCCGATATCGACGCGGGTCGGCCCGGGACAGCCGCGGCCGCGGTAGCGCAGGCCGGTAACCGAATCAGGCTCGATGCCCGAACGTTTGAAAAAGTCGATCGTGCCCTGCGGCGTGCCGTAGCCGCCGCAGACCATGACCACGCAATACCTGACCAGCTCGTCGACGCGCGGATCCTGCTCGGCGTAGTTGCGCAGCGCGTTGACGTCGCAGGGCTTGGCGAAAAACGCGAACGGCTGCCCGCGATCGAGGGCTGCGCCGATATCGACCAGGGGCGCGGCCGGTCCGTAACGCGAACCGGCGGCCTCGAACACGTCGGCGGCGGTAAAGCTCAGCGTGGCTTTGCCGAAGCTCGGCTCGCTCGACGACGTTTTGACCTGCAGGATGAAATCGACTTTGTTCGATTCGAGCAGGTATTGCGCCAGCGCGGTCATGACCCCGCCGGTCGAGCCCTCGAAACGGATTTCCGGATCAGCGGCCCAGGCGCGCACGATTCGCCGCCAGCATCCCCAGACGTTGTCCTGCTTGCTGTCGGCCTCGACCAGCCGCCCGGGCAGGCCCTCGATCCGCGTTCCGGGGCAAACGGCGTAAATCCGGTCGACGATATCGTGGTCGAGCTCGCCCTGCACCACGGGCTGCTCGTAACCGCTCGCGGTTTTACATACCCTGACCCGGTCTTTGCCGGCCACCGCCTGGCACAGACCGCAGCCGATGCACAAACCCTGCTCGACGATTGCATAAAGACGTTCGGTTGGCGTTGGCTTATCACTCATTGGAAAATAATCAGGATTTGTCCTCGTTGAAATACGGCGCCGCGGGTTCGCCCCTGAGCTGATCGATCAGCGCGATCTCCCAGTCGAGATAATCCCGATTGCGCTGCATCAGCGCCGCGTGATCCGGAAAATCGGCGGGATCGAGATCGCGGTCCTCCAGCGGGCTTGCGACCGCACCCGGCCCCATTTCCAGCAGCGACTTGTCTTCGTCCAGTGAAAACACGAACACCCGCCGCCAGCCCATGCGCCTGAGCCAGATCGCGACGGTAATCGCGCGCACGCGGTCGGAATCGATCAGCACCACGGTAGCGTTGCGCACCACCAGGTAACGGTCGACGTTTTGCAGCAGGTGCCCGCCCGGTATGTGCAGCGAACCCCTGATATGCCCGGCTTCGTATTCTTCGCGGCTGCGCACGTCGATCAGGTAGCGGCTGCGCGAATCCTGGCGCTGGATCGAGCTGACGCGGTCGATGTACCACCGCTCGGCCTGGCGCTGGGCGACGTCCTGGATCCTGCCCAGCGCGTCGGCTGGCGGCGGCGGCAAGGCCTCGGTGTTGCCCGATTCGAGTTCGAAGCCTTCGAATTGCCACGCCATGGTGCCGTTTTCGAGCGCGTAAACGCGTTCGCAACCGGCATCGATCAGGGTTTGCGCGCCGATGATGCTGCGCGTGCGCCCGCCGCAGTGCACGACGATATCGGTGTTAGCGTCGGCCAGCGGCATTGCGCGATAGACCAGCTCGGCGCCGGGGCACAATACCGCGCCCGGTATACAATAACTCCGATGTTCTTCCTCGGTGCGGGAATCGATCAGCAGCAGGTCGTCACCCTGCTGGCGGCGGGCGTGCAAATCGGCCGCGCTCAGCGACGGAGTGGCGCAGGATTTTTCGATAAATTCGCCGAAGGCCTTGCCCGGTACGCTGGTGCCGCTAAACACGGCGCCGCGCGTTTCGCGCCAGGCCTCGATGCCTCCGTAAAGAATTTCGACGTTTCGATAACCCCAGTCCTCGAGCAGCGCCGCCGCCTGTTCCGCTTCGCCGCCGCCGCCATCGCAGAGGATGCAAAGCGTATCCTGCACCGGCACCGCGGTCTCGATTAGCTCACCGAGCCTCGACAGCGGCAGGTTCGACGCCGCCAGCAGGTGCCCCTGGCTAAAGGCTTCGCGCTCGCGCGGATCGATGACCGCGAACTGCTCGTCCCGCGCAAACAGCGTCCTGAAGGCATCTATCGATATTTTTTTTGCCATTTATCCCCCGCGCCAACGGCCCTTCGAGCGGCATTCCGGTTTACCGGCACTTTACAAGATTCCGGCGTTCGCGGGAATATTGGGAATCACGCAAGGTAAATCCGGGCAGGGTTTGCCGCTGACGGCAAGCGCCGGGGTCGGGCCCGAATCCGCCGCCGCGCCCTGCCGCAGGTTCAGGCGTATCGTCGGCCTGGCGCCACCGGGCAGGAGCGAAACGCAGCGAGCGCAATCCGTCAGACTTCTGGTGTTATACCGAACCGCGGCGGTTTATAATCCGCCCAGCTTTTACGGAGATCCAGATGGCGATTCCCGACAAGATGCGCGCGGTGGTGCTGACCGGGCACGGCGGTTACGACAGGCTCGAATACCGCGAGGACTGGCCGACACCGGAACCCGGCGCGGGCGAAGTGCTGGTCAGGGTCGGCGCCTGCGGACTCAACAATACCGACATCAATACGCGCACCGCCTGGTACTCGAAATCGGTGACCGACGGGATCACCGATGACGGCGCCAGCGTGGGTTTCGCCGAGGCCGAGGCCGATTCGGGCAGCTGGGGCAGCGCGTCGATTACCTTTCCGCGCATCCAGGGCGCCGACGTCGCCGGTGAAATCGCCGCGGTCGGCGACGGTGTCGACGCGGCAAGAGTCGGCGAACGCGTGATCCTGGATCCGTGGATTCTCGCCAGCGGCGACTGGCTCGACGCGGCGCGCTCGATGTATTTCGGTTCCGAATGCGACGGCGGTTACGCCGAGTACACCAGGATCCGCAGCGAAAACGCGATTCGCATCGAGACCTCGCAAAGCGACGCCGAACTCGCAACCTACCCCTGTGCCTACACCACCGCGGAGAACCTGGTCGCCCGCAGCGGCCTCAGGCCCGGTGAAACCGTTGCGATTGCCGGCGCCTCGGGCGGCGTCGGCTCGGCCGCGATCCAGCTCTGCCGCCTGCGCGGCGCCCGGGTGATCGCGATCGCGTCGCCGGCGAAGGCGAAGCTGCTCGAAGAGCTCGGCGCCGATACGGTCATCGACCGCAAGGTCGAGGATCTCGAGGCTGCATTGCGCGACAGCGCCGACGGCAGCATCGACGTCGCGCTCGACGTCGTTGGCGGCACCCTGTTCATGCCATTGATCAATGCGCTGCGCCAGGGGGGACGCTACTCGAGCTCGGGATCGATCGCCGGCCCGCTGGTCGAGTTCGATCTGCGCCAGCTGGTGTACAAGGACTTACAGCTCACCGGCGCGACCATCGTACCGCCCGGCACGATGCAGCGGCTGGTGCGCCTGATCGAACAGGACCGGCTCAGACCGCTGCTGGCGCAGTCGTTCCCGCTGGCGCAGCTCAGGCAGGCGCAGCAGGCCTTCGTCGAGAAAAAACACGTCGGCAACATCGTGGTCGTAACGTGAAACCCGAAAACGCTGTGACTGGCTGCCGGCAGCCCGGATACCGTGCCGGCCTTTGCCGTCGCCCGCAGGCAACAGGATTGAAACCGGCGTGAAACAGTTTGCCGCCATCGATCTCGGCTCCAACAGTTTTCATCTCGTCGTCGCGCGCGAGGAAGAGCACGCGATTACGGTAATCGACCGCGAACGCGACATGGTGCGCCTGGCCGCCGGGCTCGACGCAAGAAGACTGCTTACGCCCGAGGCAAGCAAACGCGCGCTCGGCTGTCTCGCCCGTTTCGGCCAGCGCCTGCGCGGGCTGGATGCGGAAAACGTGCGCGTGGTCGGCACCAACGCGCTGCGCAAGGCGAAAAACTCGCACCAGTTCATCAGGCGCGCGGAAAAACTGCTGGGGTTTCCGATCGAAATCATTTCCGGCGTCGAGGAGGCGCGGCTGGTGTACCTCGGCGCCGCGCAAACCCTGCAGGGCGACCGCGGGCGCCGTCTCGTGGTCGATATCGGCGGCGGCAGCACCGAGGTGATCGTAGGCGACAAGAGCGAACCCGTATACCTCGAGAGCCTTTACATGGGCTGCGTCAGCAGCAGCGAGAAATTCTTCCCGCGCGGCAAAATCACCGGGAAACGCATGAACCGCGCTATCCTCGCCGCGCACCTCGAACTCGAACCCAGCATCGCGGCAATCAAGGAGCTCGCGGCACAGGACATAATCGGCACCTCGGGCACCGCGCGCGCGATCGACAACGTGCTGCGCCAAAACGGCTGGAGCGAGACCGGCATAACGCGCGAGGGGCTCGAGAAGCTGGTCAAAAAACTGATCAAGATCGGCAAGGCGAACAAACTCAAGCTCGCGGGCCTGAGCGAAGAACGCCGCCCGGTGTTTGCCGGCGGGGTGGCGGTCATGACCGCGATTTTCCGCGCGCTCGATCTGGATTTCATGCGCGTGTCCGAGGGCTCGCTGCGCGAGGGCGCCCTGCACGATCTGGTCGGGCGCGTACTGTTCGAGGACCAGCGCGCGGTTACCGTGCGCGAACTGATGAAACGCCATCATATCGACCGCGCGCATGCCAACCGCGTACGCAAAACCACGCTCGAGCTGTTCGATCAAATTCAGCACCAGGGTTTGCTCGAGCGCGAGCGGCGGCTGCTCGGCTGGGCCGCGCAGCTGCACGAAATCGGCCTGATGATCGCCCATAACCAGTATCATCGGCATGGCGGTTACGTGCTGCAAAACATGGATTTACCCGGTTTCTCGCGCCAGGAACAGGGCGCGCTGGCGATCATGGTGCGCCTGCACCGGCGTAAGTATCAGCCCGAGCTGGTCGAGGACAGCGCTTACGTGCGTTCGGACGCGCTAAACCTGATGACCCGGCTACTGCGCCTCTCGGTCATGCTCAATCGCGGCCGCAGTCCGGCCGACCTGCCGCGGATAACCATCGAGGTCGACGAGAACCTCGGTATGAGCCTGCGCATCCCTAAGGCCTGGCTCAGCCAGCACCCGCTTACCGCCGCCGACCTCGAGCAGGAAGTCGAGCTGATGCAGGCCGCCGGTTACGACCTCGCCATCGCACGCACCCGCAAGTTCGACAAAAAATGAGCCCGCTGCCGCAGGCCATCGCGATCATGGCGCTGGGCAAACTGCTGTTCGCAATCCAGGATGCGATCATCAAGGAGCTCGGCGGCAGCTACCCGATGCACGAGATCATGAGCGTGCGCGGGATCGTCGCCATCCCGATACTGCTGCTGCTGATTTACTTCACCGTCGGGCTGAAAACGCTCAGGCTGCATCATCCGGGGTATCACCTGCTGCGCGGGCTCTTGATGTTTACCGCGTTCATGGCGTTTTACGTCGGGCTGACCGAAATTTCGCTGACCACGGCGACCGCGCTGTTTTTTACCGCGCCGTTTTTCATCACGCTGCTGTCGGTGCCGATGCTCGGCGAGCGCGTCGGACCGCGCCGGATTGCCGGCATCGCCGCCGGGTTTGCCGGGGTGCTGGTGGTACTCCGTCCCGACACCGACGACTTCAGCCTGGTTGCGCTGCTCCCGGTCGCGGCCGCGCTGTTTTACGCGCTGTGCCAGGTCCTCGTGCGCTTCGCCCGGCTGTCGGCGCCGCCGTCGATCATGTCGCTTTACGCCAGCATTACCTTCGCCACGCTGGCGCCGCTCACCGGCCTCGTCTTTGCCTTCGTGCCGCCGGCGGAATCCGGCGCGCCCAGCGCGCTGGCCCTGTTTCTGCCGTGGACGCTGCCCGGCCCCCTGGACATGCTGCTGCTGGCGTTGACCGGTTTTACCAGCGCGCTCGGTTTCATGTTCATGAGCCGCGCCTACCAGAGCGCGCAAGCCTCGCAGCTGGCGCCCTTCGAGTACGTCATGATCGTCTGGGTGACGCTGCTGAGCTACCTGATCTGGGGCGAAATCCCGGACGCGGCGACCACCATCGGCATTGCCATTATTATCCTCTCCGGTATTTACGTGCTGCGCCGCGAGGAAAGCCGGCAGGACAAACCGATCGCCTATACCGGGCTGACGCGGCGCTAGGCGCCAGCGTCTTTTGCACCAGCAGGGGGAATAGACGCCACGCGTGGAATCGCACCACGGTGGAATTTTGCTGCGAGGCTGTTTATGCTGCTTCGAAAACGGTCGAAACCGGCATGACGGATCCGATTCAATACTTTTTCAGGGGTCTGGAGCGGTGGCTGCCGCGACTGGTGGCGCTGCTCGCGGATCTGTATCGCGAGGTGGTCGCACCGGCGATCGCTTTTTGCTGGCACTCCCTGTCGGACCTTTACCGGTTATCGAACACGCCGGAAAACCGCTCCCGCCTGCGCGGCTGGACGTTGATTCCGCTGATGCGGCTCGAGCGCGGCATCGAATCGCTGCTGCCGGCAAAATACCGCTTTCGTCATCCGATCAAGTCCGCGACCCTGATTCTGCTGCTTGGCGCCGTGTTCCTGATTTCGGGGGACACCAGCATCGACGACCTGAAAGCCTCGGGCGAACTGGTGGTCATTTCGCGTGAATCGCCGACGACACTGTACCAGGACCCGGGAGGAACCTCGGGCCCCGAATACGATTACCTCAAGTCGTTTGCCGATTTTCTCGGCGTCGAGCTGCGTTTCGACCTGCGCGACAACACCAGCCAGGTGCTGGACGCGATTAACCGCGACGAGGGCCATCTCGCCGCCGCCGGCATGACGTTTTATCCACCGCTCGAGGACCAAGGTTACGTTTTCGGACCGGGTTACCAGGAAGTCGACATCCACGTCGTGTGCCGGCGCAACCACGGTAAACGGCCGCGTAACCCGGCGGAACTCGCCGAGGTCGACCTCGTCGTCGTGGCCGATTCGATTTACGAATCGCGCCTGTTCGAACTGCAGGGCCAGTACCCCGACCTGACCTGGGAATCCGAGGAAGACGCCGATGTCGACGACCTGCTGCAGCTGGTGTGGCGCAAGGAAATCGGCTGCACCGTCGCCAACTCCAGCGAACTCAATATCAAGCGCCGTTTTTACCCGGAACTGCTGATCGCCTTTACCATCGACGAAAACCAGCCGCTGGCCTGGAATCTGTCGCCCGAATGGGAAGTGCTGTCGGACGCGATCGATCAATGGCTCGAGGTCATCGAAAGCGACGGCACCCTGCTGATTCTCAGGGATCGCCACTACAATGCCGCGGAATTCGACTACGTCGATATGCGCACCTTCATCCGGCGGATGAAATCCCGCCTGCCGCGGATCGAACCGCTGTTTAGAAAAGCCGCTGAAAAATACGGCGTCCCGTGGACGCTGCTGGCGGCGCAGGCTTACCAGGAGTCGCACTGGAACCGGCGCGCGAAAAGCCCGACCGGCGTGCGCGGCATCATGATGCTGACTTTAACCACGGCGCGCGAAATGGGCGTCGAAAGCCGCCTCGATGCGGAACAAAGCATCATGGGCGGGGCCAGGTATCTCAGCAGGCTCGAGAAAAGAATTCCGGACAGCGTCAGCGGCGACGACCGCTGGTGGCAGGCGCTGGCCGCCTATAACGTCGGCATGGGCCATTTGCACGATGCGCGCAAGCTCGCGCGCGAACTCGGACTCGACCCCGATAGCTGGCTCGAGCTCCGCGGCGTACTGCCGCTGCTGGCGCAAAAGAAATATTACAAAGACCTGAGGTATGGTTACGCGCGCGGTGCCGAGCCGGTGACCTACGTGCGCCAGATTCGCAATTACCAGAATATCCTGCACGCGCAAATCGCGCGCAAGAAAGGCGTGCACGCCGGTTGATCCGGGTGATCGACGCGGATTTAGACTGGCGACACGATAACCGTCACCAGGCCGCAGACAGGCTCGAATCGATGAAACCCTTTTGCTTTACCGCTGCCGATAATAGAATCACGGGCAGCTCGAGGCACCGGGAAGTTTTTCTTTCATGCATGTATTAGCCGTATTCTGCCACCCCGATCACGACTCGTTTTGCGGCGCCCTGCTGCAGCGTTTCGTCGCCGGCGCCGAGGCCGCCGGGCATGAGGTCGAAGTGGCCGACCTTTACCGCGAGGGCTTCGATCCGGTCATGAGCCTGCGCGACCTGCAGCAGTTCGACGGTGTCGAAATGCCGCCGGAAATTCTGGCCGAGCAGGCCCGGGTAGAGCAGTGCGACGCGCTGTGCCTGGTTTTCCCGCTGTGGTGGTGGAGCCTGCCGGCGATGCTCAAGGGCTGGCTCGACCGGGTCTGGTCCGCCGGCTGGGCCTACCAGTGGGAACGCGATCCCGAAGGCAGCCTGCTGCAACCGCGGCCCTGCACGCTGCTGGTGCCGGCGGGCGCATCGGCGGAAATGATGGCCGGCCACGACTACGATAAAAAAATCGAGCAGCTCTGGCGTTACGGGATTCTCGACTACTGCGGCGTCGAACCCAGCGCCATTCACTTGCTGCTGGACTCGGCCTGGAACGCCGAGCGGCGCCAGGAGCACCTGCAAACCGCCTACCAGGCCGGCCTCGACTGCATGCTGGGCACCGATAGCGACTAGCACGACAAGATTCCCGCCAAGTGCTCCGCACTCGGCCGGAATGACGCGACAAACCTGGTAAAACGATCGGAGGCTGCCTCGGGGGGAAGCCCGCAAAAGCGTCGCACGACAGGGATGTCGTGCGCCGAGCGACCAGGGATGGCCCGCCCGGCGCAGCCGGGCGGGAGCGCCTTTTGCGGGCTTTCACCCGAGGCAGCCCTGCACGGTTTCACAACACCGCATACTCTTTTA
>JAAUYE010027168.1_pt1 | contig 21887 bp, 15 predicted proteins | sample 7278081 | NCBI WGS metagenome assembly JAAUYE01 (sample SAMN14350131, study PRJNA611818) | marine sediment metagenome | isolation source: surface marine sediment (0.6m) | place: French Polynesia: Moorea | collected 2018-08
CGGAGAAGATGAACAAGACGAAGCCGAAGGTCTGGCTCTCGCGAGAGAGCTCGAACCCCAGGTGCCCGAAGACGAGGCCGGCGAAGAGGACGCCCGTCACCGGACCCAGCTCGAAGCCGCGGACCTGGGGCTTCCCGATCAGGTAGCCGAACGCCAGGATCACGAAGAGGAGAACGACGGGGTTCTCGCGGAGCAGGGAATCGAGGACCTCGATCATCTCGAGCGACTCAGAAGACCGGCATCCTGCCCTGGTCCACAGCCTCGATCAGCCGGGTGATCCGGCTAAACACGGCGCCGACTCTCGCTCATCGGGGGCCGTCGAACTCCTCGTGTTCCCGGGCAGTCGGGCCGAGCGAGAATATCAACTTCGTGCTGCACACGGGACACCTCGCGCTCCAGCACGAGTGCCGGCCGCGGTGCAAGCTCCGACTGCGCGCTCAGGACCGAGGGATCCTGATCCGACCCCGATTCCGGTCACGGCGTGACGACGGGTCCAGCGCTGATCCCCGCGAATCGGTAGACTCCTCGTCGGCGACGCCCTCCAGCCCGTCATCTCGCCAGGCGACCGGTGGCAGCCGGAAGGGAGCGCGAGTTGGCCTTTTCTGTTGCGATGCATCGGCTGGGGCCCGGGATCCGAGTCCTCTCCCTCGTTCTGCTCTGCATGGTGGTTCTGCCGTCGCACCTGGCCATGGGTCAGGAAGCGGAGGCGACGGGCCTGGACCTGCTCTGCCCGCTGGTGGAGCACGAGCGCCAGCGTGCCCTCGACGACGCCCGGCTGGAGCTCGATCTCGTGAAGAACGAGTTCCGGTCGCGCAGCAACGTCTTCGACATGGTCGAGGACCTCTGGGAGGTGCGCTCCATCGAGCGCGAGGTCTACCTCGACTACAAGCGGCTGCGCGACCGCACAGGGGTGCGAATCAAGCAGGTGCAGAGTCAGATCGCCCAGCAGCAGGCCATCGCCGAGCAGTACGAGATCGTCTGCGGCCGCCTGCGCGGAGCTCCGCAGCCCGAGGATCCGGCGGCGCGCCTGGCCACGCTCCAAGGGGAGTACCGACGCCTCGACTGCGAGATCCTGAAGTGGGATGCGGAGATCGCCAAGATCGACCACGACGTCTACGCAGAGATCGTCGAAGCCAGCCGGACGATGTCCGAGAACGAAATCAAGTCCCGCTACGAGCTGATCCTCGACGAATACGATCTCGTTCAGAGCCAGGCGCGCCTGGAGGGCTATCGGCGCCGGGCAAGGGAGTGTCGCGCCAAGCTCGCCGGCTGAGGTGCCCGGCCGCGACCCCGCTGGCAGGCGAACATCGGATCGCCAGGCGCAGAGCGCCCGAGGCCGAGGGCCTCGGGGCTCCTCGCGGCCAGCCTGCTCAGAAGCCCCCGAAGGTCGGCCTCGGCTGGGGGAACGGGAAGGGCTGGTGGAGGCGCAGCGGGCAGGTGCCGCCCATCACGGGCGCGTTGGCCTGTCCGTAGCTGTTGCTCCCCCAGCACTCGAGTCCGCCGTGGATGGTCACCAGGCAGGCGTGCGAGGTGCCCACGGCGACGCTCTCCGGCGGGTCCTGGGGCGGCGCGTAGCCGGCCAGGGTGAAGGGCCAGCCCCAGCAGAGGGTCTCGTCGTTGCTGTGGTTGGGAGCGTTCTTGTCGTGGTAGACGCTGCAGTTGCCGAACCGGCCCGCGCTCATGGTCAGCATCTTGCGCAGGGGGATCTGGAAGATCCCGGGCGAGATCTCCTGGCCCCACGGCTGGTTGGGGAACTGCGGGTGCGCGCCGGTCACGGCCTGGTAGGCGTCGTGGCCCCAGCAGTAGACGTGCTCGTCGGTGGAGATCGCGCAGGTGTGGTAGCCGCCCGCGAAGACGTCCCGCCAGTCCTCGTCCGCCTCGGGCAGGTTGGCCGCGTGGAGGGAGCCGATCATCGCGTTGGTGTTGTCGATCGAGAGCTGCCCGTGGCTGTTGCGGCCCCAGCAGATCACCTCCTGCTCGTCCTCGGTGATGGCGCAGCTGTGGTAGCTCCCTGCCGTGACGGCCCGGTAGGTGCCGGACGGGGGGCTGCTCTGGCCATAGGAGTTCGCGCCCCAGCAGGCGAGCGTGCCGTCGGTCCGGATCGCGCAGTTGTGGTTGGCGCCGGCGTCGAGGGCGACGAACGCGCCGGAGGGCGGGTTCACCTGCCCGTAGGTGTGGCGTCCCCAGCAGCGGATCCCGCCGCCCGAGTCGAGCGCACAGGTGTGGTACTGGCCGACGCTCACGTCGACGTATTCGCGGTCGTGCTTGTCGACGGCCTGGCCCCAGTTGTTGCGGCCGAAGCAGTCGACCTCGCCACAGGTCGTGACCACGCACGAGTGGTAGTCGCCCGCGGCGACCTCCTCGGCGAGCTCGGTCCTCCACTGGGAGTGGGCGGCGGGGGGGACCAGCAGGGCGGCGACGAGAGCCGCGCACGAGAGCAGGCACGAGGCGTTGAGCTGCATGGCATGACTCCTCTTGGAGGCGGCCCTGGGTCGGGGCTCGCGTCCTGAGGGGGGATTGAAGCGCGCGATCCGCGCGCGGGGTATGAAGCGGTTCACAGGCCGCTGTTGCAGCGGGTGAATCCGCGACGAGCGCGCTGGGCTTGCAGCCGCGTCCAGCGATGCGCTAGCAGTGCTTCCGGAGCAGCCGTCCCGTCTACGCGCTGCTGGTGGTCTTCGTGGTCTCCGTGATCACGATGTCGCGCATCCCGACGTCGCCGGCGAGGGTCGAGAGTCATGGGTCAATCGCCACACCCTGCACCGGCCGCGGAGCCGTCGGGTTCCAGCGTTGGAGGTGGGGCGACTCGGGGCTCGGGAAAAGCCCGCGCCACATCCTGCTGCACCTGGGACGGGGCAAAAAGCAGTTTGGCAGCGGGACTCTCCCGTTTACTATGCGAGGGAGACCTTCCGGACCTCTCGACGGAAGACCGCGCCCGCCGGTGCAGACGGCCCGATGAGGCAATCCGCATGATCGAGCACGACAACTCGGGCGCGACCGGCGAAGCGGCTGGCGGGACGACTTCCTCCGGCTGGGCGCGCGAGGCGCAGCGCCAGCGAGAAGAGCTGCTCCACCTGCGCGATCTCCTCGAGCAACTGCTCCGCGCACTGCTCCAGGCCATGCCGCGGACGGACGTCGAATCGCTGCTGGCCGGCTGCGGTAGCAGCGAGCTGATCCAGTTCGGCAGAGAAGCGATAGCGGCGACGGTCGTCACGGCGGTCCTCCAGAGGCCGGGTGACTGGCCGAGTGCTCGGGAAACGATCCGTCGAGGATGCCAACGCGGGCATGCTCGAAGCTGCGACCCCGCGCCGCAGGGAGAGGCCGCCGCTCTCACCGAGCAGCTGCTCGATCGCCTGGACTTCGGTCTGGCCATGCATCAGCGCAGGCGCGCGTCGCTGGACTCTGCCCTTCAGCAGGCTCGGGGCAGCGCAGCGCGGACTCAGCCGCGATGCGTCCCGCGGACCCCGGAGCGTCTTCCACCACCCGAAGCCAGGAGAGAAACGCGATGAGCGAAGACGATAAGAGCGGTGCAGGCCGGAACCAGGAACCGGCGGGCCACACGCCGGCTCCGGCGGGGAACCTGCCGCCCACCGCAACACCTTCGCCGGGAAGCGGGCCGGCTCCCCAGTCCATGGATCGTCGTCGCTTCATCAAGGGGCTCGCCATCGGCGGCGGCGCGGCGGCCGTCGCGGCTGGGGGCCTTGCCTACGGTCGGTACAGGGCGAGCGGCATCCCCCACGAGCAGATCGACGATTTCCTCGAGATCGCCGACCAGTACAAGCCCTTCGACCAGCGCAACCAGATCCAGACCTTCACGCTGAGCAAGAAGCTTGCCAAGCAGTTCCCCGAGCGCGTAGCGGCATGGGAGAAGGCGGCGAAGGATCGGGGGGCGGCCTTCGAGTTCGAGGGAAGCTCGGGGCGATTCATCGAAGGCAACGTGCAGAACGACAAACCGGGTTGGAGACAGCTGGACTACGCCCTGGAACGAGCTGCGTGGCAGACGAGCTTCGTGCAGGCAGGCTTCCATGCCTTCGGTGTACCGCGGCAAGGCGTATACGCGTGGGAGCAGAGCGACCTGGCGGACACGAAGTGGCGCTTCGAGTCGCCGCAGGACGCCGCGCTCAAGATCAAGACCGCGGCCAAGCTGTTCGGGGCGGTTCGTTGCGGTATCGCGCCCCGGGACCATCGCTTCGACTACGACCCGCTCTACAGCGCCGCCGAGGAGAGAACGATCAGCTGGGAGGAGTTCTATGAAGAGGCGGGGTTCGTTCCCAAATCCGTCATCGTCTGCCTCGTGCCGATGGACTACACGGCGATCTCGACGGCGCCCTCGGTGATCCAGAGCGCGACGGCGGCGCAGGGCTACTCGAAGATGACGATGGTGTCCGGACAGCTGGCCCGCTTTCTGCGCGAGCTGGGATACAGAGCCGTCGGATCGGGAAACGACCTGGGGAACAACGTTGCCTATGCCGTTTCGGCGGGGTTGGGCGAATCCGCCCGAGCCGGTTGGCTGATCGCACCCGGCCTGGGACCCCGGGTGAGGATCTGCAAGGTCTACACCGAGCTGGACGCGAACCAGGTCGCCCACGACAAGCCGAGATTCTTCAACATCGAGAGCTTCTGCCTGCACTGCAGGCGCTGCGCCGATGCTTGTCCGTCGCAGGCCATTACGCACGGCGCCAAGACCATGGAGCCCCAGTACGAGGGCGCTGACGATCCCAACTACGCCTGGAGCAGCAATCCCGGGGCGAATCTCTTCTACAACGACATGAAGAAGTGTTACGAGTTCTGGGTGGACAACGGCGGGGATTGCGGTTCATGCATCTCGGTATGTCCGTACAACAAGCCGGATTTCTGGCACCACGATTTCGTCGACTCCGCGCAGACGCTGGTCCCAGGCCCGGTCCACGCGCTGATGCGCGAGTTCGACATCCTGTTCGGCTACGGCCACGTGGACGATCAGGACCGGGTCACCAGGTTCTGGGAGTCGGGCCGCGACATGGACGTGGGATGAAGGGAAGGGGCGAGCGCATGGGTCGCGAGTGCCGAGCCGGAGGGGGAGTTCCATGGGGCTGATGTGGTTCGTCGAGGGAATGCTGGTGGTGCTGGCCGGACTGGGGATGCTGGCCGTGTCCCGGCGCTATCCCATCGATTGGAAGGCCTGGCTCGGGATGATCGTCGGCTGCCTGCTGGTCCTGTTCTGCATCGCCTGGGCGGCTGCGTCCTTCGCTGAAGGCGAGCCGCAATCGGGCGCCATGGGCATCCTGTTCTTCGGGCTCGGAGGACTGATCGTCTTCGTGCTGACGTGGCGGTTGAGCATCCAACCGGCCATGGATCGCGCGTCTTCGCGGAAGTAGGCTCGAAGGAGGTCGCCGAGGCCGAGGCCGAGGCCGGCGCCGTACGGCAACCCACGCGACGAGGAGCGCAACGGCGCCGACCCGGCCCCAGGGTTGGAGGCCGGGCACCGGAGCCGCGGCGACACCCGGGCTGAGGCGCGCCGCGAGGCTCTCGCCGTCGTCCAGGAAGAAGCTTGCCACCACGACCTCCGTCTCCTCTTCGCCTTCCACGGTGAGCCGTCCGCCGGCCACGACGACGGGCTCCGACCCGCTGATCTCGAGAGGCTCCCCGGACCTCACGACCATGAGGACCTCTCCCGAGGGAGCCATGGACACCCATGCGCGGTCGTTGGAGGCGTCGACTCCGGGACCCTCGACGAGCGCGGTGAAGGCGAGCCGGTCCGACCCGAGCGACCAGTCCGCGAAGCCCCAGGGCACCACGCCGGTGGGCAGGCCGGCGAGCGGGGCCGCGGAGTAGGCGAGGAGGAGCGGGTCCTCGTCGCCCCCGCGAGCCAGCCACAGCGCAGGGTCGGAAGCCGCCTGGTAGCCTCCGCCCTGCAGGCCGCCGAAGAAGAGCACGCGCCCACCGCTCGCGCGTTGGGAGTGGGGGGTGGCCACGACGACGCCGTCGGGCAGCCCCGGCGCCGGGTCGAAGCTGCGCACCAGCAGGTGAACCGAGCCGTCCGGCTCGAGGATCCAGATCCCGTCCCTGTTGAAGACGCTCACGCTTGGCCCTTCCAGGCTCGCGCCGAACGCGACGCGGCCCGCCGGGGGATCGAGGGAGAGCGGGGCGATACTCGAGAAGCTGGTCCCGGCCTCCGTGTCCGGCGCCGGGTCGAGGCCCAGAAGGATCACCGACAAGGGGCCGCCCGGCGTCGCGCGCCAGAGGGCCGGCTCGGAGGGGTACGGGGGTGGGCCGCGGTCGGGCCGAATGATCCCGCCGCGGATCAGCAGCGAGCCCTCCACCTCCCAGACCGGCGCGATCAGGTTCGAAAGGATCCAATCCTGAGGAGCTCCGGGGGCCGGCTCTCCCGTCAGGGCCACGAGGGCGACGCCGTCCGTGGCGTCCCAGGTCCAGACCCCGCGCGCCCCGATCGTGCGCGCCCGGAAGGCGAGCCGTCCGTCGTCGCTCCAGACCGGGTCGGAGAAGACCTGACCGTTGGAGCCGTGACGCCAGGGGCTTCCGGCGCCCGGTGCCGGCTGTCCCTCCCTCGCGACGAGCCGCAGCTCGCCCCCCGCATCGGTGGCCCAGATGCCGAAGTCGTTCAGCTCGTTCACGCCGGGACCCGTGAGCGTGCCCTTGAAGGCGATCCGTCCGTCTCCGCTCACCGTGAGGCCCTGGAAGAAGAGGGAGAAGACGATCCCGGGGTCGGTGCCCGGAGCTGGGTCGCCCGTCCGGACCACGAGCTGCAGGAGGCCCGGCTCCGTCTCCTGCCACACGCCCGCGTCGAACTCGTTGCCCGAGCCGAGGAGCGACGCCGTGAACGTGAGCCGCCCGTCGCGATCGGCCACGACGGACGAGATCCAGTCGATCTCGACACCGGGCGGCGTCCCGGGCGCGGGATCCCCACTCCGTGCCACGACCTCGACCTGCGGCGCGGGCAGGCCGGGCTCTGCGGCGGCCAGGGAAGGAAGCGCCACCGCCGCGGTGGCGATCAGGCTTCGAATCGATGCCGCAATCTGGCCTCGCACGGGCCCCTCCGCATAGCTCGCGGGGGGCGACGCCCGGATCTTAGCCCCCAGTGGGACGGTCGCGACCGCCCCGGTCGATCGATCGATGACCACGGCAGGATTCCGAATCGGGATCCGTGAGCTGGCCTCCGGGGAGCCGCTTCGACCCCATCACCATCGCTATCGTCCTCGGGCGGCGGATGAGGAGGGACCATGACGATCGATCTCGACCCCACGCAGACCCTGGCGGCGGCGATCGCGGTGCTGCTGGTGGGAGGCTTCGTCCTGTCGAAGATCGGCTTCCTGCGCGACAACAACATCCCGGTGCCCGTCGTGGGGGGAATCCTCTTCGCGGTGTCGACGAGCATCCTGTACGCGCGCTTCGACACCCAGATCAGCTTCGACATGGCCCTGAAGGGGCCGATGATGCTGATCTTCTTCACCACCATCGGGCTGACCGCGGACTTCCGCAGCCTGCGGCGCGGCGGTGCGAAGCTCCTCGTCTTCGCGCTGGTGTGCCTGGCCTTCCTCGTGTTCCAGAACGGCCTGGGCGTGCTGGTCTCGCTGGGACTCGACCTGCATCCGCTCTTCGGCCTGCTGAGCTCGTCCATGACGCTCTCCGGCGGGCACGCCACCGGAGCCGCCTACGCCGAGCGGTTCTCCAGCATCCAGAACCTGGCGGGGACCATGGAGCTGGCCCTGGCCTGCGCCACCTTCGGGCTCATCATCGGCGGGATTCTCGGAGGACCCGTGGCGGGTCGGCTGATCCGCAAGCACCGGCTCCAGCCGAGCGAGGAGCCGGCCGCGGAGGAGGGCGAGGCGTCTCGGGGCGGACCCGAGACGCCGATCACCAGCGAGAACCTGCTCCCCACACTGTTCTACGTGCTCGTGTGCCTGATCGTGGGCAGCGCGCTGGCCGAGCGGATGGAGGGCAGCGCCTTCACGCTCCCGAGCATCGTCTGGTGCCTCTTCACCGGCGTCGTGATCTGCAACGTGGCGTCCTTCGTCCCCCTGCTCCGTGTTCACGGTCCCACCCTGGATCTGCTCGGGACGCTCTCGCTGGCTCTGTTCCTGGCGATGGCGCTGATGTCGCTGCGGCTGTGGGAGCTGCTCAGCCTCGCCGGCCCCCTGCTGGTGATGTTGGCGGTGCAGACCCTCGGCATGATGGCCTTCGCCACCTTCGTGACCTTCCGCGCCATGGGGCGCCGCTACGACGCGGCCATCATCGCCGGCGGACACTGCGGCTTCGGTCTCGGCGCGACTCCGACCGCCGTGGCCAACATGGAGGCGCTCACCCTGCGCTTCGGTCCGTCGCCACAGGCCTTCCTCGTGGTTCCGCTCATGGGTGCGTTCTTCATCGATTTCCTGAACGCGCTCGTCATCCAGGGCTTCCTCTCCCTGCCGCTCTTCGGCTTCTAGGCCCCCCTTGCGCTGCGAAATGCCGTCGTTGCGCCTGCTCGAGATCCTGTTGGCGAGCGCCCTCGCCCTGGCGGCCTGCAGTCGCGGCCCCGACTCCGCCGCGCTCCCCGAAGACCTGCAGCGGCGGATCGACACGGGCTTCGAGGAGGGCCTCTTCTCGATCCGGAGCTTCGAACGCACCGGATCGGCACCGTTCCGCGACGCCGAGCGCGGCGTCTCCGGCGTGTACGTCTACTACGACACCGAGCTCGAGTTCCTTCGCGACTACCAGCTGACCTCTTGGAAGGGGCTCAACCTCGGCACGCTCACCGTCGCCCTCGGCGCCACCGAGGCGGGGATCGAGGGGCTCCGCAGTCAGGGGAACAGCAAGGGCGACGTTCTCCGGGTGTACGGACGCCTCTCGTACGCGGAAGCAGACGGCGAATGGGAGTCCCTCGACGTGGTCGTGCGACCGCCGGAGGCCGTGCGGCCGCCCACCCCCACCCTCGAGGGCAGCGGACCGGGGGCCGTGCTGCGCAGCGTGCGGGAGCTCGTCGAGCGCGAGGCGCCCTCGGGGCGGTCCCACCGGGACGCCGTCGTCGTGGACGAGCTGCGTCGCGCGGCGGGCCGCATCGACCTGCACCTCGCCCGGCTCGACGGCAAGCTGACGCTCGGAACGGGACAGGTCCCGGGCGCCTACCAGGACTTCGGAGCCGCGTTCGCGAAATACGCCAGTGAACGCGACCTGCCGATGCACGACTACCAGTCCGACGGAAGCGTGCGCAACGGATTCGACGTCCACTCGATGGCGCTCGACTTCGCGGTGATGCAGAGCGACGTGGCCGAGATCCTCTATTCGGGCTGGGTCCAGGAGGACCAGATCGCGCGCCCGAACCTGCGCTCCCTGGCGAGCCTGTGGCCCGAGGCGGTCCAGATCGTGACCCTCGAAGGCTCCGGGATCGAGCGGCTGGCGGACCTGCGCGGCAAGCGGGTCGCTGCGGGCTCCGCGGGCTCCGGAAGTCGCTTCAACGCCGTCCGCGTCGCTTCGGCGGCCGGCCTCCGGCGCGAAGAGCTGGCCGAGGTCCGGCTGATCGGGCTGGGGCAGGCCATCGCCGACCTCGAGCGCGGAGAGGTCGATGCGCTCTTCACGACCCAGGCGGTTCCGACCCCGGCCCTGCAGGAGCTGGTCCAGCGCCGGGACGACGTCCGCTTCGTTCCCATCGACCCCTCCATCGTGGACCAGCTGTCGGAGGAGTACTTCTCGTACTATCCGCTGACGATCCCGGCGAGGACCTATCCCGGCCAGCTCGAGCCCCTGCGGACCCTCGGCATGACGGCGGTGCTGGTGACCAATCGCCTCACGCCCGACGCGGCGGTGGAGCGCGTGCTCGAGCTGCTCGTGAAGAGCGCGGACGAGCTGTCCACGGTCTTCTTCCGGGCGGGCTTCATCTCGCGGGACACGATGCGCCTCGGCATCGCCGTTCCCCTCCACCCCGCTGCCGACCGCTTCTACGAGCGCCGCGAGAAGGATCCCGCGCGGGAGGAGCCGCCCCGAGCGAGGGCGGTGCCGGCGGCGCCGAGGAGCAGGGACAGCGCGACCAGGCCGGCCGGGCCCAGGACGGGCACCGGAACGAAGCTCGTCTCCACGGCGCCGATGTCGCAGCGCGCCGTGCCGTCGCCGTCTCCGTCCAGGGGGCGCGGCGTGAGGACCTGGTCCTCGCCCAGGCAGGCGCTGTCCGACGAATCGGGCTCCTCCGGGCTGCCCTGGTCGATGGCCGGGCTGCCCGGCAGGAGGTCGCGGACGGGCGGGAACCCGTCGGGCGCAGCCAGGGGAGCCAGCCGCGGGTCGATGGGTGACATCGCGCTGCCCACCTGATCGCCCGTCGTCGCGGGAAAGGCGCATCCGGAGCCGTCGCCGACCAGGTTGTGCCCGAGGGAGGTGAGGGTGACGAGGCCGCCCTCGCTCGCGCAATCGGGTCCGAGGACCGTGGCGCCGTTGCCGGCCACGATCGTGTTGGCGATCTGGAGGCTGCCCATCCCCAGGTCCGACGACAGCAGGAGTCCGCCCCCCGTGTCCGCCTGGTTCGCCGTGACCGTCAGGTCCCTCAGCAGGGCCGAGAAGGGGCTCTCGAGCAGGATTCCCCCACCGGTCAGGCCGCTGTTTCCGCTCACGGTCGAGACCAGGATCTCCGCCAACACGCCTCCGCCCAGCCGCAGCGCCCCGGCCCCGCTGACGCTGTGGTTGTCGTCGAAGGTGCTGCCTCCCAGGGTCAGCTGGAAGCCGAGGAAGACCGCGCCGCCCGCCCACTCGCCGGCCGTGTTGCCGTACACGTGGCTGTTCACGACGAAGGTGCCGGAGCCGTCGGAGACGAGGCCTCCTCCGCGCTGCGCGTTGTTGCCGTGGATCGCCACTTCCAGCAGCAGCAGGAGGTCCGCACCGTTGCGGATCCCGCCGCCCTCGCCGGAGGTGGCCTCGTTGTCGTGCACGCTGGAGCTCACGATCTCCAGGTCGCTGAAGGACCCGGTGGCGAAGATCCCTCCGCCGGAGCTCCCCGCCGTGTTGTTGCGGACCGTGGCGTCCTCGATCAGGAGCAGGCTGTCGTCGGCCTGGTGGATGCCGCCACCGTCCCCGGCGGCGCTGTTGCCGTAGACCTCCACCTCGATCAGGCTGAGGCTTCCTCCCTGCAGCGCGATGCCGCCGCCGTCGCCAGCGGAGCTCCCGCCCGTGATGCTGAGGCCCGTCAGGTCCACGATCCCGTCGCTGACGGTGAGCACGGACCCGGAGCCCCCGCCATCGATCACGGTGACGCCGGTGCCCGCGCCCTCGATCGTGACCGAGTCGGAGATGGTGAGCACACCGGGGTAGCTTCCGGCCGGCACCGAGATGATGTTCGGCCCCGGGTACGCGTTGGCTTCCTCGATGGCCGCGCGCAGCGTGCAGTCGCCCTTCGAAGTGGCACAGACCCCGTCTCCGGGAGCGGCATCGGGGTCGGCCCCCGTGCTGTCCACCACCGAGAACTTCTCCGGATCCTGGATGATCCCGACGGAGGTGATCACCGGGCCGTTCACGACGAAGTCCCCGCTGGCCGGGCCCGACGCCTTGAGCAGCCGGCTCACGAGACCCGGAAAGCCATCCGAGTAGTCCAGCCGTCCCGATCCCAGGCGCAGCTCGATGCGGGCGTCGAGCGAGCCCGCGAGGATGGGTGCGAAGTCGATGAGCGTCGGCTGGTCGGCGTTGTACGGGCTTCCCGTGTCCTTCCAGATCCCGTCGGTGACCGGTGCCTCGAAGCCGGGAGTGGGGGTGAAGTTGCCGGGTCCGATCCAGGTTCCGAGCAGCACGTCGTCCACGTAGAGCCGCGCCCTGCGCTCGCTGACCGGCTGGACCACCTGGAACGAGCCCGCAGTGAAGTCCTGCACGTCGGGATTGCAGATCGCGCCGCCTACGCACTCGTAGGGTGGCCTGAGCTCGAAGCGCACGACCAGCACGTCGTCCGAGGTGAGCGTCTCCACGGCGGTGGACGGAGCTGCCAGCGCGAGCAGGATCACCGAGAAGGCAAGACCGATACGGATGGTTCGCATCGGTCGACCGTATCAGTGTTCCTCTCTTTCCAGTGACGCGAAGCCGACTTTGCGGAGGATTCCGAGAGCGCCGTGATTGGGGCAGATTGCTGCCGTGCCCCACTTCTGTGTGGCGTGGCTCCCCGCCAGCGACCCGACCACCGGTGTGCGGAAAGGAGTCGCGCTGTCCCGGGGATCAGGGCTCCGCCCGATAGCGCGTCTGGACGCCCTCGCAGTGCGTGATGAGCTCCGACCACAGCCGCGCGGGATCGTCGGTGAAGGTCGTGGCGGCGTCGCCGCGCATCACCCACCAGTCGCGCCGCGCCATCTCGCCTTCGAGCTGGCTCGGACCCCATCCGGCGTAGCCGATGTACCCGCGGAAAATGGAGCCCTCGACGGCCAGGAGCGCGCGAAGCGCGTCCGGCTCGCCGCTGGCGTGGACACCGTCGATGATCTCCCGGGCACCATCGGGCGGGCTCCGGGTCCGGATCAGCAGGAGGAAGGCCGAGCCCAGCCCCACGGGCCCGCCGAACCACGCGCGATCGGGCCGCCGCCCCAGCGCCTCGAAGCTCGGCAGCAGCTCGCTCAGCGGCGCATCGGTAGGCCGGTTCACGATCACACCCATGGCCCCCGCCTCGCCATGCTCGAGCAGCAGGATGACGCTCTCGCCGAAGATCGGGCTGGCGAGGTTGCGGCTCGCCACCAGCAGGCGGCCCGAATCGAGATCGCCGGGGGACTGGGAGGGAAGGGGGAGCGCTCCACGTCCCGGCGGGCGTCGCCGGGGGTCCGCGTCGGGGACGGCGCCAGTCGCGAAGCCCGCTGCACAGGCGAGCGCGAGGGTGATGGCGACGGTGTGGTGGCGCCGCATGCGCCCAGCGTAGCGCCGACTCCGTGTCCTACACGAAGTGAAGGAGACCGGTGCCGACGGCCGGGCTGCACCAGGCTCCGCCAGGGAACGGGCAAGTCGGCCGACGCGCAGCGAGCCGCAGGCGAGCGAGGCTCGGTGGGCAAGGCGGCCGACGCGCAGCGAGCCGCAGGCGAGCGAAGCTCGGTGGGCAAGGCGGCGGACGCGCAGCGAGCCGCAGGCGAGCGAAGCTCGGTGAGCGCTACGGCGACCCGCCCCGCCCGGGCGGCGGGGGCCCGACCGGCTCGAGCGGGGGGTAGAGCGCGGCGGCGAGGTGGTGATCGGCGGCGAACCACTCGTGGACGGCCGGCGAGAAGCGGGTCAGTGCGGCCGGGTCGAGGTGGTAGAGGGCGAAGGCCTCGGCGAAGCCCTCCTCGATGCTGGTGCTGCCGTAGGGCGTGGGGCCACGCCTCGCGCCGGGCAGCTCTCCGTAGGCGAGCGTCATCGGAGGCGGGCCCTCGATCTTGTCGGCGAGGTCGTCGAGTCGTCGTCTGGCGTCGCGCATGATCCGGCGGATGCGCCGGTACTCCTTCTCGAGGGTACGGATGTCGCGCTGCACCGTGATCCGATCGCGCGACCGCGCGAGCCGGTCGACGACGGCGTAGCGCTCGTTCAGCGCGTCGACGTACTGGTTCGCGACGTCGACGGCCTCGTTGTAGCGCTCGCGGTCCCGCTCGAAGATGGAGACGAGCATGATCCGGTCGAGCTCGGCCAGCGCGTGTCCGATCTCGTGGAGGATCACGAAGATCGAGCGCGGATGGGCCCGGTCCGGCGGGCCGATGAAGGTGTGGCCGTCGGAGCGGAAGGCCTCGTCGAGCAGGATGATGCGGCCACCCGCGGCGCCCTCGCCGAAGTGGAAGAAGCCGGCGTGCTCGCCGTCGGGGTCGCCGGGCTGGCGAACGAAGGGCAGATCGCGCAGGTAGGCGATCTCCTCGGCGTCGAGCCGCGACAGGGCGGTGCCCAGGGAGCGGCGATCCCCCACGCTCCACGCGGCCCCGCCGTCCACGAGCGGACCGATGTCGTAGCGCCGCTGGAGCTCGCCGGCGCTCGGCGCGTGGCCCGCGAGGTCGACCGGGGCGCTGCCCATCAGCACGTGCAGGCTGCCGTCGATGTCGTGCTGCACGGTGACGATACGGCCCGGGTCGTCTCCGACCAGCACGTCGAGCTCCGCGCCGCAGAGCTCGGGGTCGGCCGCCACCGAGGCCGCCTGCAGGCCGGCCATGGGGAACTCCGTGAAGGCCGGGGCCCGTCCCTCCACGGGAGCCACCCGGCGCGCCTGCCCGTCCTGCACCAGCTCGACCACCTGGATCTGGCTCTCCACGAGCTGGGGCGCCAGCTGGTCGAGCACCGACGCCCGGTACGGCTCCCCGAGCGCCGGGAGTGCGGGTGCTCCCCCGTGGTAGTGATTCACGGGAGCGCTCACGCAGCCGGCGGTGCCGGCCAGGCACGTGAGGGCACCGAGCGACGCCCGAGCGCGTCGCCACTGCGCTGCCGTGGAGGATGCACGCGACCCGGTGGGGCCGTCGCTCGCGCGCTCGTCGGACATGGGTGCCTCGCCTCCGCGAGGATGAGCCCGAGCACGGCCCCTGACAAGGCTGCTCGGATCGGCCGACGGCGCCGGGGCGCGTGCAGAAGGCTACGTTTCTGGGGCCGGCCCGGCGCCGGCAGGGGGGGAGAGCTTGCGCGACGATCTCGCGAGCCCGATGGGCCGTACGCGGAAGATCGTGCTGGCGACGCTGTCGATCCTGCTGCCGTCGCTGCTGCTGCTGGCGGTCGCGGAGGTCGCGACGCGCCTGCTGTTCCGCTTCAACAGCCCCCGCACGGTGCGCGAGAACTCGCTCCAGCTGGAGCCGGCCGTGTTCGCGCGGAGCGTGCTCAAGGCGAGCCAGCAGATCGACCTCGACGCCGCCTGGGGCGCGACCCGCTCGGACGTTCCCGGCCGCCGCTACGCGATCAACGCCATGGGCACCCGGGGGCGGCTCTTCGAGCTGCGCAAGCCGGAGGGAATGCTGCGCATCGTCGTGCTCGGCGGCTCCGCCGTCTTCGACATCGAGGCCGGGGAGGGCGAGGACTGGCCGCACCTCGTGGAGCGCGAGCTGCGCAGCCGCGGACACGCCCAGGCCGAGGTCATCAACGCCGGCGTCCCCGGCCACGCCAGCTTCGATTCCCTGGGCCGGCTCTTCACGCGGATCTGGATGCTCGAGCCCGACGTCGTGATCCTCTACAACGCGTGGAACGATCTCAAGCTCTTCGGCCGCCTCTCCGCGCAGGCGCCCCTGCTGCGCCAGGTCCAGCCCCACGACCCGCGCGCCGACCCCTTCCGCTATCCGCAGGGCTGGCTCGACGCGCTGCTGGTGCACTCCCAGGTGTACGTCAAGCTGCGCAACCGCTACCTGATCTGGAGGCACCAGCCGGGCCTCGAGCCCCGCCAGGTGCGCCTCGACCCGGAGAGCGCCGACGCGCTTCCCTCCCTGCGTCAGTACCGCCTGACCCTCGAGCTCTTCGTCGACGCCTGTCGCAACATCGGCGCGCTCCCGGTCCTGACGACGCAGGCGAGCCTGCTGCTCGACCTCGGGTCCGAGGAGGCGAGGGCCCGCGTCCACTTCGAGTTCCTGGGCCTCGACCCACCCCAGGCGGAGGAGGCCATGCTCGCGGCCCACCGGGTCGTCCGCGAGGTGGCGGCGAGCAAGGGGAGCGACCTGCTCGACATCGGACCGCGCCTGAGCCGGGTCGAGCTGCTCGCGGACGGGGTGCACACCAACGCGGCAGGGAGCCGCGCGCTGGGCCTCGCCGTCGCCGACTTCCTCGAGGAGCGCGTGCCGGCGCTGCGCTGACCCTTCCCGGCAGGAGCGCCGGTCGGCGCAGCCATGATCGGCTGCGCGACGAGCTGAGGAATACGCGAATGATCCCGTCGGCCAACGTCCTCACTCCACGCGAGCCTGCCGGGTGCTTCCAACACACTTCCGCCACCCGCGGGGGCAAGGCTCGGCCCGCCCGCCACCGGGCCCCGGGCCGCCGCGCGCCCGCCGGCGGGCGACGCTGGGCGAGGTATCTTCTCGGGCCCTGGGCAGGAGGAGAAAACCGCCGCGGCCACAGGGACTTCGGCGCAGCCAGGGAGAGATGCAAGGCCCCCAGGACGACCCGTCCCAGCCCGCCTCCGAAGGGCCTCCCGAGGCCGTCGCCGAGACCCCGCCGGGCGCCGGACCCGGAGGCCTCGCCGGCCGGCTGCGCGCGCTCTGGGCGGTGCCGACCTATCGCTTCGCCGCCAACTTCCTCGCCTATCTGGCGATCATCGGCTTGTGCTTCCCGTGGGTCCGGCGCGAGCTGGGCTTCCTCTTCACGGCGGCCGAGTACGGCACCGCCAGCATCGTGCACGAGCTGGTCTCGCTCTTCGGCCTGCGCACGAGGCTGCTGACCAAGAGCCCCACCGTGTTCCTCGACGGCTTCGCCGTGACGATCATCGAGGAGTGCACCGGCCTCTACGAGGCGCTGCTGCTCGGGGCTGCGCTGCTCGCCTACCCCACGAGCTGGCGGAACACGCTGCTCGGCTTCGTGGTGGGCCTTCCGCTCATCTACCTGCTCAACCTGCTCCGGATCGTGATGCTGCTGGGCATCGGGCGCTTCCATCCGTCGGCCTTCGACTTCCTGCACATCTACTTCTGGCAGGTGACCATGATCCTGACCGTGGTGTTCGTGCTCTACGTCTGGGTGCGTTGGATCGTGCGGGCGGAGGTGCCCCGCGAGCCGTGAGGAGCCGACCGCTCGGCGACGCCCACTTCGGCCTGCTGCTGCTGTGCTTCTTCCTGTCGGGTGTGGCGGGTCTGGTGTACGAGACGGCGTGGACGCGGGAGTTTGCGTTCGTGTTCGGGACGTCGAACCTGGCGGTGGCGACGGTGCTGGCGGCGTACATGGGGGGTCTGGCGTCGGGTGCGGCGGTGGCGGGCCGGTTGGCGTCCCGGGTGCGTCGTCCAGTGCTGGTGTACGGGCTGCTAGAGCTGGGGATCGGCGTGGCGGCGCTGGGGGTTCCGTTCGCGATCACGGGTTCGCGGGTGCTGTACGTGGCGCTGTTCGGAGGGCAGGGGGGTCTTCCGGGAGCGGAGGGCGCGGGGACGGCGCTGTTCTACCTGGTGTGCTCGTTCGTGATCCTGCTGGTTCCGACGGGGATGATGGGGGCGACGCTGCCGCTGCTGGCGCGTCACGCGGTGCGTCGGGAGGAGGAGCTGGGCCGTCGTGTGGGTCTGCTGTACGCGGTGAACACGGGGGGCGCGGTGCTGGGGGTGGTGGTGGCGGCGTTCGTGCTGCTTCCGGCGCTGGGTCTGCGGCAGACGATCTGGGTGGCGGCGGGGATCAACGTTCTGGTGTTCCTGGCGGCGTGGGCGCTGGCGCGCTCCGACGCCCTCGCGCGCTCCGACGCCCTGGCGCGCTCCGACACGGGGATGCGTTCCGAGCGACAGCCATCCGCCTCCGGGCGTGCGTCGTCGTCGCGGTCGGGGAGCTGGGTCCTGCCGTTGATCGGGATCTCGGGCGCGGTGTCGTTCGGCTACGAGGTGCTCTGGGTGCGTCTGCTGGAGCACGTGGTGGGGGGGAGCCTGTACGCGTTCGCGACGATGCTGGCGAGCTTCCTGGCGGGGATCGCGCTGGGAGCGGTGGTGGGGTCTCGTCAGGCGACGACGCCGGGTCGCTCGGCGTCGGGCTTCGCGGTGGCGCAGCTGCTGGTGGCGGGTCTGTCGCTGGGGGCGTTCGTGGGTGTGGAGCGGGTGCTGCCGTGGATCGCGGGCGCGGGTTCCGGGGGCGCCGTGCTGGCGGGGATGCTGACGCTGTTTCCGGCGGCGCTGGCGATCGGGGCGACGTTTCCGCTGGCGGTGCGTGTGCTGGCGCAGGGGGAGGCGGACGCGGGTCCGGCGAGCGCGCGGGTGTACGCGGTGAACACGCTGGGGTCGATCGTGGGCTCGGTGGGGGCGGGCTTCTGGGTGATTCCGTGGCTGGGCTACGCGGGGACGCTGACGGCGTGCGTGGCGCTGAACCTGTTGCTGGCGGGGGTGGCGTCGCTGCGTTCGCTGCCGCGGCGTCCGCTGCTGGCGGGGGCGGCGCTGGCGGGCGGGGTCGGGCTGGCGCTGTTGCCTCCCGCCACGCCCTGGACCCTGCTGCGCACCTCGGCGCTCTCGCGCGTGCAGGAGCTGGGTGAGCCCCGCTACTTCGGCGTCGGGCGCGCCGCCACGGTGCTGCTCATCGAGAACCGCAGCCAGTGGGTCCTGCGCACCAACGGCCTGCCCGAGGCCAGCATCGACACGCCGGGGGTCTGGCACAACCGGGCGAGCATCGCCCGCTGGCTGACGGCGCTGCCGGTGCTGGCACGTCCGGAGGCGCGCTCGATGCTGGTGGTGGGGCTGGGGGGCGGCGTGGCGCTGGAGGTGGTGCCGCAGCCGGTGGAGCGCATCGAGGTGGTGGAGCTCGAGCCCGAGGTCGTCGCGGCGAACCGGGCGATCGCGGCCCGGCGCTGGCGCGATCCCCTGGCGGACCCGCGCGTGCGGGTCCACGCGAACGACGCGCGCAACGCGCTGCTGCTCTCGGAGGAGCGCTTCGACGCGATCGTGTCGCAGCCCTCGCACCCGTGGTCGGGGGGCGCGTCGCACCTGTACACGAAGGAGTTCTTCGACCTGGCGCGCAGCCGTCTGGCCGAGGGCGGGGTCTTCGTGCAGTGGATCGGGCTGGGCTTCGTCGACGAGGCGCTGTTCCGCACGCTGCTCGCCACGCTGGCGGCGAGCTTCGAGCACGCGCGGGTCTACGCGCCACCCCCCGGCTCGGGCGCGCTGCTGATCGCCTCGGACGCGCCGCTCGCCGTCGAGGCGACGGCCGAGCGGGCGCTGCGGGGCGCGCCGGAGGACTTCGCGGCGCTGGGCCTGCTGGCGCCGGACGACGTGGGCTCCGCCCTCCTGCTCGACGACGCCGGCGTTCGCGAGCTGGCGCGCGGTGCGCCGCTGAACCGCGACGACCACAACCTGCTCCAGCTGCGCTCGCCGCGCGTACGCAGGGGGCTCGTGGACGGCGTCGACGCCCTCGTCGGGCCCGTCGACCCGCTGCGGGCCCGCATGGCCGAGGACGTGTCTTTCGCGTTGCTGCGCCGCCTGTCCCCCCGGCGTCTCGAGGCGCTGGCGCCGCTCATCGCGGACGAGACCGACCGACGGGTGGCGGAGGGTCTGCTCGCGCGGAGACGGGCGCGTCCCGAGGCCGCACGCCGTGCGCTCGACGAAGCGCTCGCCGCGTCGCCACGGCACCGCGAGGCCCGGGCGGCGCGGCTCGAGCTGGCGCGGCGCGACCTCGCCGCCGGAGCCGATCCCGGAGAGCGCGTCTCCCTGCCGCTGGACGACTCCGAGAAGGCGGTGGTCGCGGCCTGGCGGGCGGAGGCGGAGAAGGACGGCATGCTGCGGGCGCTCGATGCCGACCTCGCCGCCGTGCCGCCTCGCCATCCGCTGGCCCGCTCGGCGGCGCACCTGCGCGTCCGCTGGCGGCTCGAGGACGGCGACGCCGCCATGGCCCGGGAGGCGGTCGCTCTGCTGGACCGGGTCATGAGCGACGATCCCGCTCCCGAGGACCTGCTCCTGAGGGCTCGGGCCTCCCTCGCAGCCGGGGATCCGGACCAGGCGCTCGACACGCTGCTGGTCCTCTCGCGCCGGCTCGACCCCCAGGGCCCGGCCACCGCACGTCATGCTCAGCGCGGCGCGCGCCTGCTCCGCTCCCTGCCCGACCCGGAGCCGTCGGCCCCCGAGGACGACCTGAGGACTGCGGTGGCGCGCCTGCTGCGGGCCAAGGGCGGATGACCCGCGCGGGCGGGGCTCAGGGGCCCTGCGTCGCCCCGTAGGGGCCGAGCGCGAGGGCGACGCCCTCGCGCAGGTGCGCGGGCTCCTTGAGCGGGTTGCGCCGCAGCACGAGGGTCGCCCGCCCGGACCCCCGCCGACCGCCGGGGACCACGTCGTGGACGATGTCGAGGCCTCCCCAGCCTCGATGCACCATCGTCCCGGTCGGCGTCAGGGCCGAGATGTGCAGCGAGAGGCCGGTCGTCTCGGCCAGCCCGTTCTGGAACAGGTTTGCGTCGGCATCGGGACGGGATCGCGGCGCGCCGCGGACGGACACGCGCCGCTTGACGCCGTCCCAGCGCGCCGTGCGGCCGGTGACGCGCGCATGGCGCCACGCGAGCGAAGGGATGAGCAGCAGGTCGAACTCGTCGTGATCGCCCAGCTCGCGGGCGAACACCGCGAGCGCCGTCTCGAGCGTGTTTGGCAGCTCCGAAGACGAGCGGACGATCCCGAGGCACTCGTGCCAGAGCGCACGCGCCTCGGGCTCGAAGATGATGGCCACCCGGGCGCGCGGCTGCTGCTGGAGCTGTCGCACGATCTCGTCGTGGATGGGCTTGAGGCTGTCCTCGAGCTCGTGGTCGAACTCGACCGTCAGGTTCACCGGAGCGACTACGACCCGCCCGGAGCCGCTCCAGGACTTCCTGGCATCGGACTCGCAGGCCGACGCGCACAGCAGGAACGCGGCTCCCAGGCAGGCGGCCCAGCGTCTCCGGCGATCGCGTCCTTCCCGGGACGGGTGAGCGAGCGTCGACGGCGGATTCCGGGGCTCGAGGCGCACGGCGGCCGGGAGGCTCGCACCCACCGGGCCGCCCTGCCACCCCGGATGCCGCCAGGCGCCGGGGGAACCCCCGTGCTCCCGACGTCACTGCTCCGCTGCGCCGTCTAGAGGCGCCGAGCTGCCGCGTAGCCCACGGCCAGCAGCATCAGCAGTGCGCCTGCCGCCAGCCCCGCCGGCGAAGACGCCGGCGTCTTGGGCGGAGTCCCGATCGCCATCCGGACGATGTCGATCGAGGAGAAGTACTGTGCCGAGTTCAGCCGAGCCGTGGTGCCACCGGCCACCATGGTGATGAAGCCCTGGCCGCCAGGGGTGCGCGCATCGCTGCCCGTCGCCGACAGCGTGGTGGTCGCCATGGCGCCCATGTTGGTGCCGGTGTTGCGGACGTAGACCTGGCCCGTGGTCCAGGGGAACCCGTAGTCGAGGTCCGTCGTGGAGCCGATCATGATCGTCGGGTCCGGGGTGACCGAGCTCAGGATCAGGCCACCCGCGCTGTACACCGGGCTCTGCTTCACCGTGCCGTTCGCCAGCGTGTCGAACTCCGACTTCGCGTAGAAGGCACCCGGGTGCTCGGCGCCGAGGCCGGCGATGGGCAGGTGCAGGACGCGCGTGGTCCCCATGGGCCCGTCCCCGAACTGGACCGTGAGCGTGCCCGAGCCCCGGATGAGCATCGTCATGGTGCCGCCGAAGGCGTTGGTGCCGGGGGTGTAGCGGACGAGGCCGTTGTAGGTGCCGGCAGCACCGTTGATGGCCGGGTTAGGCGTCGTGCAGTTCGGGTTCTGCGTGGCCCCGCCCACGCACCAGCCGAAGCTCGCGCCCGCGCGGCCCACCTGGGTGAGGTACGCGCTCTGGTTGAACATCCCCGTCGCCGTTCCGGTGGCCTCGCTCGTCGGGGTCAGGAATACGGAGCCCGGGCCGCTCAGGTAGAAGTTGGTGGCGAGCTGGACGACGGTGGGCACCAGCGGCAGCGCGGCCGACTGCTTGGTGATGCCGTCCTGATAGAACGGGGCCGTGCCGGCGCCACCCTGCATGGTGGTGACGCCCATGATCGTGATCGTGCGGGGCGAAGTGCCCATGACGGTGACGCTCCCCGACCCGGGGATGCAGTTCGCGCCCGCGGCCCGCAGCGGCTGCCCGAAGTCGCCCATCACGAAGGGGGGCGGCGTGCCGCCCATGGCGCCGTTGTTCTGCACGTTGATCGGGCACGGCTTGTCGCCCGTGATCGGAATGTCGATCAGGTTTCCGCGGTTCTGCGCCCAGCTTCCCGCCATGGGGAAGACGGTCGTCTGGGCAGTCGCGGCACTCGTGAGGGCCAGCGCGCCGAGGACCGCGCAGGCCAGCAGGGCCCTCTTCCCAGGAGCTCTCCGCAACGGAACGTGCTTCTCGATGCGACC
>JAAUYE010205902.1_pt1 | contig 21794 bp, 19 predicted proteins | sample 7278081 | NCBI WGS metagenome assembly JAAUYE01 (sample SAMN14350131, study PRJNA611818) | marine sediment metagenome | isolation source: surface marine sediment (0.6m) | place: French Polynesia: Moorea | collected 2018-08
CGAGCATCAGTTCACGTTCGACACCGGCGTCGGCTACCACCTGGTCGATACCAAGCGCACGGAGTGGGAACTAATAGCCTGAGCGGGCGGCAACTATCTCAGCAACTTGTCGGTTGCGCCCGGCGAAGACAACAACCAGTGGTCCCCGGTCGGCACGCTCGGCAGCAATCTCTACGTCGATATCACACCGGATATCGAATACGAACTGCTTATCGGTATGACATTCCTCGAGGAAAAAGCCGGCAAGTACCAGCATCACATCGTCAGCACCCTCTCGATGGACTTGATCAGGAACCTCGACCTCGATATCTCGTTAATCTGGGATCGCACCGAGGAGCCCCAGGTCGACGAAGCTGGCGAGACACCCGAGCAGGATGACTTCCACTTTTCGGTTGGCCTGTCCTACGATTTTTGAGGAGGATGTAAATGCGCAATCGTGCTTGGTTTCTATTGATTTTCTTTCTGGCCGCAACGCCGTCGCTGGCCCAGGAAGAGAAAGACCTGCATCCTTGGCTAACCGACGAGTTTACCGTTGACGTCGGGTTGTTCATGCCGGATCGCAAGGTCGAGCTAAGCGTCGAAGGTCCTCTGGGCTCGATCCAGGGCGAGAACATCGACTTCGATGAGAGCCTCGGGCTCAGCAGCCAAGATGACCTGGTTGCGCTGAACTTCGGCTGGCGCTTCGGTGAGAAGTGGGAACTTGGCATACAGTATTTCGAATCCGACGGGGAGCGAAGCAGGACGCTCGACGAGGATGTCGAGTGGGGCGAGTTCGTGTTCGGCGCCGGCACCGGCGTTACAGCGGGCATCGATTTCATGCTCGTGCGAACCTTTTTCGGCCGCAGCTTCGAGTCGGCCGACCACCATGATTTTGGTATTGGCCTCGGAATCCTCTACATGGAAATGGGCGCCTTCATCGAGGGGCTCGCCATCCTGAATGGACAGCAAGCGGGGTTCCGCAGGGAGAATGTCAGTACGCAAGCGCCACTGCCGAATGTTGGCGCATGGTACCTGCGGTCGCTGTCCGATCGCTGGGCGGTGCGCCTGCGGTTCGACTGGTTTGGCGCCGACATCGACGATTACGACGGAGAGCTCATTAACCTGGCGGCGGGCGTGAACTACCAGCTGTTCGACAATTTCGGGCTGGGCGTGAGTTACAACTACTTCGAACTGGACGTCGGCGTGGACAAGAGCGGCTGGCGGGGCGAGATCGAGACTACCTACGATGGCCTTTTCGTCCACGTCTCGGCCTTCTGGTAATCCTCAGTAGCGTAGCTAAAAAGCTTCTCCGACGCCTACGTAGTACTCCGTGCCGGTCCTGCCGCGAGCGACGTCGAACGACAGGCCGACCCGGTGCTTCTGGGACAACACGAAACGCGCTCCGACCCCGGCCGCCGGCAGGTAGTAATCGCCGAAATCGCTAAATCTCTCGGCGACTTCACCCACGCCGACGAAGCCCGTGAATATCCAGCGGTTGTTGAACTGCCAACGATACTCGGTTTGCAGCGCATACATCATGTTGTCGCGGAAGCGCCCCGAGGTGTAGCCACGCAGGTCGGTAGACCCGCCGAAGGAGCTCTTGATGAAGAACGGGGCGTCACCCTCGGTCCAGCGCATCATAAGCCGCGTCGCGAGCACATCGCGCTCGCGCATGGGCAGGTAATAGTTGCCGGCGATCTTGTAGGTCTCCGCGTTGAAATCGCTGCCGGCCGACTCGTTGTAGATCATAGCGCGGCCTTCGACCTTCCAGCCGGACCGCGGAAACTGCTCGTGATCGCGCGAATCCCACTCGATCGGGATCATCCAGGCGGCGATGTCGAGGTCGCCGAGAGGGTTGACGAGGTTGGGGTCGGGAATCGCGAAGTCGATTGTCGCCGTCGTCTCGACGGTGCCGGTCATGTAGCCGAGCCCGGCGTAGAGCTTTTTCCAGACGCGATAAGCGGCTGTCCCGAAATAGAGCGGCATCTTCTGGCGGATGAAGATACTGAGGTCCAGCCGGTTGAAGTCGGTGCCGACGCCAAAGAACTCGTATCGCACGTCCGCGTAAGCGGCGCCGGCTTTGACCCGCAAGTCGTCGTCGAGCAGGTGCAGGTAGACGCCGCCGCCGTAGGCGTAGCTGTCGTTTTCCGAGGTCATTCCGAAGCCGCCGAGGATTGATGGTGGGGTGTCGGACTCCTCGTCCTTAGGGGTCAGGAAATAGCCGACGCCGAGCGTGAGCTGCCAACCAAGCTGCGGGGACCGGCCAGGAACGGGAGCTACGACGAGGTCTTCTGGCCATTTGTTCGCAAAGCCTTTTGACGCGTTGCCTTCAAAGTCCAGGTCTCCAAGGTCCAGGCCACCGTCGCCAAGAAAGTCGGCGGCTTCAGACGCAGGCAAGTCGAAGTCCCGCTCGTCGTCGGCAAGCTCCTCGGCCTCCTGGCTATATGCTTCGGCGCTAAGCGAGAACACTAACGTGACGAGGAGCGTAACGAGCAATTGGTGCAACTTGGTCTTCCTTTCCGCGGGCCAGGCGATAATATACCGTCCTGTATGCGCATCGTCCTCCAATGCCTGTCAGTCGCTCTGCTCGCTCTTCCCATCGGACTAGCAAATGCCGATGACGAGGTGCATCCATTCATTGACAGCAAGTACTCGATCGGTGTCGGCGCTTTCTTCCCGTCGAAGGACCTCAAGTTGCGCGTCGACGGCTCTGTTGCCGGGCCTGGCCGGGAGTTCGACTTCAACCGGGCGACGCGCCTCGGCGATGATGATGAGCTGTTCCAGGCCGAGTTCAAGTGGCGTTACACCCAGAAGTGGTCGATGCGGCTGCAGCATTTCACGTCCGAAAACAGCGGCAGGGCAGTACTCAGGGAAGACGTGACCTGGCAGGACCAGACTATTCTCGCCGGCAGCAACATCAGTGCGGGAAGCAGCTTCGATCTGACGAGGGTATTTTTTGGCCGATCGCTCGACCGCCGCCAGAACGTCGATACGGGCGTGGGCATGGGTCTCCACTGGCTGGACATAGGCGCGTTCATCCGCGCCGAGATCAACATGACGGCCACTGACAGGTCCGCGGCCACAGTCTCCGGGCCGCTGCCGAACATTGGCGCCTGGTACTACTATTCGCCATCGGCCAAGTGGTTTATCGGCGGCCGTTTCGACTGGCTCGAGGCGAGTGTCGACAAGTATGACGGCGGGATTGTCAACATGTCGGCTGGTGTGAATTACCAGCTGTTCGAGAATGTCGGACTTGGTCTCAACTATCAGTTCATTCGATTAAACGTCGACATAGACAACGATCGGTGGAGAGGGAGCGTCGATCTGGATTTCGATGGCGCGTTCGTCTACCTGAGCGCGAACTGGTAAAAAAAGGCGGGCCGCAGGGCCCGCCCAAAGAAGCTGGTTCGTGAACCAGCATAGGGGGATCGGTCAGAACTGACTTTCGGTCATGCGACGAATCTCTTCCGCGCGGTCTTCGTAGCTGCCGCTGCGTTTCGCCATCTCGCTCACCATGATGACCAGATCGCGTTCGTCGCGGTCGTCCAGCAGTCGCGGCATTTCGCAGCGTCGCCGCACGACATCCTCGTGGAACGCATACTGCAGGGCGCGTATGGCATTGCTCATATCGCGAGCGGCATCCGCGTCATCCATGAGATGGCCCGTTATGATCTCTGACACCGTGGCATCGACATGGGCCCGGTCGTGGCGCGCCTCGATGGTCACCCACACGAGATCCAGGTCCTCGGTCGAATGTGCCGCCTCGTCGGGAAATACAACCGGCGCAATCGTGTCGATGTTTCGGTAAAGCTCGCCCGAGACACCCGGTTCGTCGAGTACCCGCTTGAGATGGCGCGCTGGCGAACCCGTACGGGCCAGGTAAATGCCGGTTTCTGCCTCGGTATCCAGCTCGCGAATAAGGTCGCGGTAGCAGGCCTCGGCCGGGTCGTCGGACTCGAACACGAGCGCGAGCTTGGCCATGTTTTCCTCGGTAATCCGGCGCTGGGTCCAGCGATCCAGGTTGCCGAGCAATCCACTGTCGCTGGCATAGACTTTGTAGAGATAGGTCGCGACGCGCGCCCGAGCTGCGTCGGCGATCGAGAATCGTGAGAGGTCTCTGGGGCGAATGCTGGCCATGGTGTGCCACCTTGTCTTCCGTTTTGGTAGGGTCACTTTAGGGTCGAACCTTGGTACGATCTGGTCAGAACTCATCAGGCTTTGGTCAAATTGAGTCAGGGCGGCAATGCTCAACGAACCCACAACCTTATCCAGCGCGGCGCGGCTGATCGGCGACACCCTGCAGGAGGACTACGGGGTCGATCCTGCGCCGCTGTTCGATGCCTGCCACATCGATACGAGCCTGTTCGTCAAACCCGGGTCGCGGATTCCGTTCAGCAAGATGAGCGAGCTGTGGATCGCGGCGGTCGATGCCACCTCCGACCCGGCGTTCGGCGTCAAGGTCGGATCACGCGTCGTGCCCTCGGACCTCTACGTGCTGGGGCATGCCTGGCTTGCGAGCGGGACCTTGCTCGACGCATTTCACTGCACGGCGCGGTTCATCAGGGTGCTGTCCACGATCGGCAACTCGATTGATATCCGGCGGGAAGGGGATCGCGTGGTCATCACGGATACGTTTGCCGATCGTATCGTCGAGCCGCAGCAAGCGGCAAAGGACGCGGGAACCCTTGCCTGGCTCAGGTTATGCGATGCCGTAACCCGCTCGACCGTGCGCCCGCTGCGGGTCGTGCTGCCGCAGTCCGAGGACGCCAGCCCGGTCGACTACGAGGCTATTATCGGCTGCCCGGTGGAGTTCAGTGAGAATATCGAAAGCTGGGAGTTCCTGGCGGCCGATGTCGAGCAACCGTTGACGGGCTCGATCCCTGACGTCGCCGACGCGATCGAGCAGATTGCCAGTAACTACGTTAATTCGCTCGAAGAGGGCGCTGTCGCGCACGAAGTGCGGCAGATGCTGATCCAGATGTTGCCGTCAGGCCGGTCGGACCAGGACACGATTGCATCACGGCTTTATCGAAGCCGTAGTACCCTGCAAAGGCAGCTCGGCGCCGAGGGCACGAGTTACCGCGAGATCCTGGATTCGACGCGCGAGGCGCTCGCCGAGAAATACCTGCTCTCTGGCGACTACACGCAGGCCGAGGTCGCATTTATGGTAGGTTTTTCCGACCAGAGTAATTTTGCGCGGGCATTCAAACGCTGGACCGGGATGAGCCCGGGCGAGTTCCAGAACGCAGCCTGAGGAACGGATATGTATCGATACCTGGTGCTTCTGCTACTACCCGCCGCCGTCGCGGCGGATGACCTGCCGCTTTTCGCGTCGAGCGAACCGCTCGAGATCACGATCGAGTTGCCGCTTCGGTCCCTGATCAAGCATGCTGCCGAGCGCCCGGTTGTCGATGCCGTCGCAAGCTATGTTGACGAGTCCGGTGAAACTGTCAGTCGGCCTATCCAGGTTTCCACCCGGGGTAAATCCCGGCTCAGGGCCTGCAGCTTTCCCCCGTTGTCGCTGTCCGTCAAGCACAAGAAAGACTCCAAAGGGACCGTGTTCGAGGGGCAGAAGTCGATAAAGCTTGTTACCCATTGCCGCAGTAGCGGGAACTACCGGAACTACGTCCTGAAGGAACAGGGCATCTACGAGGCGTTCACTGTCCTGACCGACGTGTCGTTTCGTACCCGCCGGCTCACGATTACCTACCGGGATACCGACAGGAACGGCGCCGAGAAAGTAGAGCCCGGCTTCCTGATCGAGTCGATCGGTGAGGTTGCGTCGCGCACGGGTCTGGAACGCAAGAAGGTGCCCAGAGTGAACACCTGGCAGCTGGAACCGGCCTATGCAACCCTTGTGTCGATGTTCCAGTACATGGTTGGCAATACCGACTGGTCCGCAAAACTCGGTCCGGAAGGCAGCAATTGCTGCCACAACGGCAGGGTGTTGGCGCCGGCAGGTCAGGAGGACGGCTGGAAGGTCGTGCCGTACGACTTCGACCAGACGGGCGTAGTCAACGCAGATTATGCCGAACCTAGCTCCGAGTTCCGTATTCGCTCGGTGCGCCAGCGGCTCTGGCGCGGTTTCTGCGCCCACAACGAGCATCTCGACGACGTCGCGGCACTATTTAACGAGCGCCGCGAAGAGATTGAGTCGGCGCTGCTGGTACCCGGGATGTCTCGCCCACAAAAAACGCTGGATTACATCGCCGACTTCTACAAGGTGATCAATGACCCCAGGAAGCGGCAGGGACGCATTGATAGTCGTTGCAGGGGTTAGGTCGGAATCTCCAACTCGCGCGCCTTGGCCCAGAGGATCGCGTTGGCAAAGCAGAAGAATATCGCCATGACGATTCCCACTCCCATGTGGCCGATTCCGCCGGCGAGTCCCACGCAGATGGCGGCGAAAATGTATATGCCGTCGATCGGTTCCTGCAGCCGCACGCGGAAACGAACCACGGCGACCATCGCTGCAAGGCCGAAAGCCAGGGCGAGGCTGCCCTGTATTAACAGCACGATCGTCGTGGCACAGATTGGCAGAACGAACAACGCTCTCACGAACGTCGTGCGATTCTTCGCTTCCGGCCGTGTTGTGAGATACGTCCAGGCAATGGGGATCATGGTCAGCAACGTGAGCGTCAGGCTCTCGGCAAGGAAGAAAATGACCAGCGCCCGCTGGTTGCGATCCGAAATAGTCCCCAGGCGTGACTGGGTTACTTCCCCTCCCGATTTGCTGGTCGCGGGCACGTACTCCAGGTCCAGCTGCGCCATCTCGATCGCATCGGTGCCGCCGAGCGGCAGGTAGTGAATTGCGCCCGGGACCAGTATCACGAGCAGGGCCAGACCACCAATCAGGGCGGTGAAGTACAGGGCCAGCCTGGTCATGAGCTGGCGGGGAGACAGATTAATATCCATGGCTTCTTCCTAGCTGGCCTTGATGCGGTAGATCGTTGCATACAGCACGGGCACGACGACCATTGTGAGGATCGTGGCGAAGCCCAGGCCGAACGAGATCGTGACAGCCATCGACACGAAGAACGCATCCGGGAACAGGGGCGCCATGCCGAGAATCGTCGTCGCAGCCGCCATCCCTACCGGGCGCAGCCGGCTGATCGCCGAGCCGGTGACGGCATCAATAGCCGGCTTGTCCTCCTGCCGCTGCAGGTTGATCTCATCGATCAGGACGATCGCATTCTTGATCAGCATGCCCGAGAGACTCAGGAAGCCGAGCAGGGCCATGAAGCCGAACGGTTGCTGAGTTGTCAGCAGGCCGACCGTGACGCCGATAATCGCGAGAGGCACAACCAGCCAGATGACCGCCGTCTGGCGCAGGCTGTTGAACAGGGCAATCGTGATTAGCACCATCATGCCGACGAACACCGGCAGCGAGGAGGCCAGCGCGGCCTGCGCCTTGCCGCTGTTGCGATACTCGCCCCACCACTCGAGCCGGTAGCCGTCGGGGAGCGGAATGGCCTCGACGGTCGCCCGCACGTCGTTCAGCATCGGCGGCGCCTCGCCGTAGCGCGGGTCCGCCAGGGCCGTGATGACGCGTTCACGATTAATGCGCTGGATGATCTCGTCCTCGAACACGGTCTCGAAGCCGATGACCACCTGGCGCAGCGGAATCATGGTGTCGGCGGCTTGGCTATAGATCTGCAGGTCACGGATGCTCGCTACGTCGTCGCGCTGACGCTCGGGTGCGCGCAGGATGATAGGCAGCAGTTCGTCACCTTCACGGAACACGCCGACCGTAAATCCTTCGAACGCCTGCATCAACACGGCGCTGATCTCCTGCCGCGAGATGTGGAACTGGCTCGCCTGCTGCTTGTCGATGATCGGCCTGATGACTTTCACGCGGCCGCGCCAGTCATTGCGCACGCCGTAGGCGTCGTGATGCGACGCGAGGATTGACTCGGCCTTGGCCGACAGGTCGCGCAACACGTTGGGATCGGGGCCGAAGAACTTTGCCTGGATCTTGCCGGGCTCGCCCGGGCCGAGAATGAACTTGCGCACCTGCCCCTGGGCCTCCTCGAAGTTCTTGTCGAGGTGGTCCTGGATCTCGGTGTAAAGCGAGTCGATGTAGCTCGCGTCATCGAGCTCGACGAGGAACTGGGTATAGGCGCTGTTAGCTTTCTCGGGCGTGTACGTCAGCAGGAAGCGCGGCGCGCCGGAACCGATAATCGTACCGACGTGCTTCACGCCCTCCAGGCTGAGCAGGTACTCCTCGACTTCCGCCGCATGCTGGTTGCTCGTATCGATCGAACTCCCTTGCGGTAACCAGTAATCGACCATGATCTGCGGCCGGGTAGAGTTCGGGAAAAAGCTCTGCGACACGTAGCCGAAGCCGTATACGGCGCTGCCGAATACGGCGATGACGACCGCAATCGTGAGCCAGCGCACCTTGATGGCGCCGCGCAGGAAGCCGCCGAACAAGCGATAAAAAGCGGAGTCGTAGGGACTGCCGCCGTCGCTCTTCGGCGTCTCCAGGAACATGACGCCGAGCAACGGCGTGACCGTAATCGCGGTCAGCCAGCTCAGCAGCAACGAGATCATGATGACCGTGAACAGCGAGCGCGTGTATTCGCCCGTGTTGTCCTGCGAGGTGCCGATCGCCGCGAACGCCAGCACGGCAATGACCGTGGCGCCGAGCAGCGGTATCGCCGTCTGCTTGACGACCTCGATGGCGGCCTTGCGCCGCTCCATGCCCTGCTGGAATCGTATGAGCATGCCATCGACGACGACGATCGCATTGTCGACGAGCATTCCCAGCGCGATGATCAGCGCGCCCAGCGAGATGCGTTCGAGCATGACGCCGGCCATGTCCATGAAGATAAAGCTGCCGCAGATTGTCAGGAACAGGACGAAGCCGATCAGGAGACCGCTGCGCAAGCCCATGAAGAACAGCAGGACGACAATGACGATGGCAATGGCCTGCAGCAGGCTGATGACGAAGCTCGAAATGGCGGTCTGCACGGCATCCGACTGCACGGCGATAACGCCAAACTCCATGCCGAGCGGAATATCGGAGGCGAGCTCCCGCATGCGCGCTTTTAGCGCCTCGCCCATGGCCACAACGTTGCCGCCCGACACCGTTGAGATGCCGATGCCAATGGCGGGTTCGCCGTCGAAACGGAGGAAGTTACTGGCCGGCTCGCGGTAGCCGCGGGTGATCGTGGCGATGTCGCGCAGGTAGATCTGGGCGGTGCTGGAGCCGGCGATCATGATGTTGCCGAGGTCTTCCTCGGTCTCGACCAGGTGACTCGGTTCGATCGTAATGAAATCCGGCCCCACGTTGACGCCGCCGGAGTTCGTGACGAGGTTCTGCCGCTGCAACTCCTGCGCGATCAGGGTGACAGGGATCCCGAGTTGCGAAACGCGATCCCGGTCCAGCTGGACGTAGATGACCTCCGGGCGGTCGCCGAATATATCGACCTTGGCAACGTCCTTGACGAGCAGCAACTCGCGGCGCAGTAGCTTGGCGACATCCCAGAGTTCGTTGTAGGAGTATTCGTCGCCGTAAAGCGCAAAGAAGATACCGTACACGTCGCCGAAGTCGTCATTGACGATGGACGGACCGGCGCCCGGCGGCAGCCGCACCTGGGCGTCGCCGACCTTGCGCCGCAACTCGTCCCACACCTGGGGCAGCGTCGTCTTGTCGAAATGCTCCTTCATCGACGCCGTGACGATCGACAGGCCGCGGTACGACACCGAGCTGATTTCATCGAGTTGCCCCATCTGCTGGATGGCGATCTCGATCTCGTCGGTGACCTCTTCTTCGACTTCCTCGGCAGAGGCGCCCGGGTACTGGGTAATGACCAGCGCGTCCTTGATCGTGAATTCGGGGTCTTCCAGCCGGCCCATGCTCTCGTAGGAGGCCAGTCCGGCGACAATCATGACGACCGTCAGGACGAGCGTCGTCGTGCGATTCTCGAGGCAGAATTCCGTAATCTTCATGGCGCGCGCCTAGTTGTCGAGTTCGCGAACGCGCATACCCTCGGTGAGGTGCTGCACACCCGACACCGCGATGCGATCGCCGGCTTCGAGACCCTCAAGCACCTCGATCTCTGACCCTGACAGCTGGCCGACCGTAACCGGCGCCATCGTCGCCGCTAGCGGGTCGCCCTGGATCTTCCAGACGAATGACCCGCCGTTGTTGCCGCCCACAACCGAGTTCGCCGGCACGAGAATGCGTGCCTCGACGTCCAGTGCACCTTCGGGCACGCTGACGGTCAGGGTTGCAGACATCCCGGGTAGCAGGATTACGTCATCGGGCGGGTCGATGCGCACTCGCGCGGAGAATGTGCGGGTTACCGGGTCGGCTGCCGCGGCAACTTCGGTAATTCTGCCCGGGAACGAACGGCCCGGAAGGCTCGAAAGACTGACCGTCGGACGGATCCGTTCGGTCTGCTGGGCCAGCGTCAGGCCGGGTTTGGCGCGCAGCCAGTCCTGTTCCGGCACGTTGACCACGACCTCGAACTCGGACAGGTCCTGCAACAAAAGGATTTCCTGCTTGGCCTGGACGTTGGTGAAGTTGTCGACGAAGGTACGACCGATGCGGCCGTCAAACGGTGCGCGGAGGACTGAGTCGTCCAGAGCTTTCTGCGCTGACGCGAGATTCGCCTGGTCGACTTCGTACTGGCGCCGGCGCGTGTCGAGTTCCTGCGCCGATATGGCGCCGCGCTCGAAGACTTCCGAAAACCGGTCGAAGGTCTCCTTCGACGCCCGGGCTCGAGCAGCGGCCGCATCGAGATTGGACTGGAAGTCGGCCGGGTCCAGGCGCGCCAGTATTTCGCCCGCGCTGACGTCGATGCCTTCCTGCACCGGCATCTCGATGATGCGCCCGGATACCTCGAACGCGATCCTGACGTTCTGGGCGCCCCGGATCTCGCCCGGGTAGTTCACGGAATCGCCGCCCTGCAGCTGCGAGATCGTGACGATGCGTACGGGTCGCACGACTTCGGGCGTTTCGACGGGCGCCTGCTCACAGGCAGCGATCATGAGCGAGGAGAGCAGGACGACGGAAATCGAGGTCAGGGTGGTCTTGTTCATCAGGAATCCCGAATTGTTGTTCTTTGATCGCTCCGGGTAGAGCGGGCAAAACGTCGTGGCGACACTATACCTCAGTCAGCGTGGCGCGAGTATTTCGTGATGTATGAACCTACAAGGCCGGCTACGAGGATAGCGATGTAAAACTGGCCGAATACAGCCTGCAGATAAGCGAGCGTCCGCGCCGTGGCCGAAACCGGCGTGATGTCGCCGTAACCGAGCGTCGTCATTGTGACAAAGCTGAAATACAGCCAGTCCGAACTCCAACCGTGGACGACGGGTTCGGTGACGCCGACAAACGACCCGCGGATAACTTGCTCAATAATGGCGTAGACGATCGCCCAGAGCACGCCCAGGAGCAGATACAGCGTGACAGCACCAATGACACGGTCGGCCGTGATTTCGCGGCTCGTGAATACCTGGCCCGCAACGCACCAGACGGCAATCACGATAAACATTGCGGCGGCCGCGAACGACGATAGCGCGTAGGCGTCGCCAGGCGTGAACGCTGTCAGCACGCTCAGGACGATGCCCGCCGCGGCCAGCCCGGTCGCGATCGGAAATAATCTGCCGAAGCCGTGGAGACTCCAGACGCCGAAGGCCAGCAACCAGGAGAACATCAGCACGCGCATGATCCGCGTCGAGATGACGCCCAGGTCCTCGGCCAGCGGGACGACGATGAGAAAAACCAGCAAGGCCGAGAGTAGCCAGGAGAAGTTCTTTTTCTTCAACAGCATCGCGGGCCAACATAACACAGCAGCCGACTGATAAGGCCGGCAATCTGCTGGTAACATCGGGCCGTGAATCGGCGGCTCAGCATGTTCCTGTCAGTGCTTCTTGTTGCGAGCAGCGACGCGTCGGCCAACGGGCTGATGGACTTCCTGCGCAGCTACGACATGAACGACTATGCGCTCGGCCTCGCGGTGTCTTCCCGAGAGAGTCCGTTCATCGGCGGCAACAGTGCGATGGTTCCCTATCCCTACCTGACGTCGTTCACGCACTCGTCGATGACTGACGGCTGGTTCCTGATTCGCGATGGCGGTTACGGGCTGCGCTGGATCACCGATAATGACTGGGAGCTCGGCGTCATTGGCCGGATCCGAACGCTTGGTCTCGGCAATAGCGAGGCCGAAGAGCTCGTCGGTATCGCAGACCGCGAGTGGACGATTGAACTCGGTCCTACAATCGGGTACCGGGCCTGGCCGCTACATTTCAACTGGACAATCTGGGACGAAGTCAGCGGCCGGCATGGCGGTTTCGTGAGCGATTTCTCCATTTCCTACCCGACGAAGTTCGATCGTGGTTTCATCGTTCCGAGAATCAGCGCCGTTTACGAAAGCCAGGATCACACTCGCTACTACTTCGGCGTGTCCGAAGCCGAAGCGACCCCGGAACGCCCCGTCTACAAGCCCGGCTCCAGCTTGAATAGCAAAGCACAGGTTCGCGTAGGGTACGCCCTCAGTCCGAAATGGCTGCTGTCAGCAACTCTCGGGATCGAATGGCTGGGCTCCGAGATCACTGACAGTCCGATTGTCGGGCGCGATCGCATCTGGTTTGGCAATGTCGGGCTCGCATACAACGCCAATGTCTTCAATCCGACCAGTTTCGACGACTTCTCCTGGCAGGAGCCGAGGGTCGAGCTGCGTGTCGGCAATCTCTTCGCGAACGTCAAAAGCAGGCTCAAGCGCGACACGGTTGCGGGCGTACCGGGATTCAATATCGAGTTCGAAGACGTTCTCGACGCGCCTGACGACGAGTCGGCGTTAGAGGCTGAGGTTATCTGGCGCATCGGGCAGCACCATCGGCTGGAGCTGGGCTTCTTCGAGCTTGTCAGGAACGGGGCCGCGGTCCTCGAGGAGGATCTTACTGTTGGTGATCGAGTCATCCCGGCAGGTAGCCTCCTCGAGAGCGATATCGACTACCGGTCCCTCAGGTTCGGATATACGTTCTACCTGATGCGCGACGCGCAGAAGGAACTCGGCATTATGGGCGGTTTGCACTGGAGCGACTTCGAGCTGGCCATTGAGGCAGACGGCGTCTCCGAGGTCGAGCGGTCACGCTCCAGCGCGCCATTGCCGGTAGTCGGTGTCAATGGATCGGTCTTCTTCGGCGCAAAGACCGCGCTGCGCGCCCGAATCCAGATATTTCGAGGCGACTTCGATCATCACGAGGGTTCACTGAATTCCGCCGCGCTTGAACTAGAGCGGCGGCTCGGCAGCGTCATGAGCGCCGGTATCGGCTACAAGTACTACAGCCTGAACCTGTCGTCGCGCAACGACGGCGATACCGGTGACCTCAGAATCCGCCACCACGGACCGTTGCTGTACGTGACGGTCGGCTTCTAGCCGGAGGTCACAGGCTCCGGCGCCATGCCGCCCAGCTCCATCGCGAATGCCAGCACGAATACGATAAGAATAAGCCAGTTCAGGAAGACCGCGGCGCGGTGCACGAATCTGCTTGCCGAAAACCTGAGAATGAGCGCCACGGCAAGAAACATGACCAGGGCAGGAAGGGATTCCGCGAAGTGACCGCGGAAAACGGGCGTTATGAAGATCACCCAGATCCAGAACGTTACCAGCACGCTCGCGTAAACGGGCCTCGCCGTGTAGTAGTGCTGTCGCAGGTTGAGCCGGTCACCCTTGATCTCGGGCGCGAGGAAGGCCGACCCGATGAACAACAGGATCGGGCCGATCAGCATGTACAGGTACGAGAGGAAATTCATCGCACCGCCGCGAACATTCCACAGCGACCACCACAACAGGATGTGCATGAGGAACTGAAACAGTGCGGCCGCCGAGTAGACCCAGGAATACTCGATCGACATCGAGTCGCGTTTCTTCAGGTACTCCGCGAAGTTATTCAGCCAGCGCACGATGCCGAGGCCGTTAATGACGGCGGCCAGCGTGCCGATGAAATTGAAGGAACCGAATTCAGTGAACATCGAGTTGCTGCACGATATCGTTGGTCAGCGTGATGAAAATACGAAAACTCTCGTCGGCCGCGAGCTTCTCGTCGACGAGTTTGGCGAACGCCTCGTCCTGGAGTTGTCGCAACTGCTGCACGGCTTCGTGGCGGTCCGCGGCGTCGGTCGAGGCCAGCGCCGCGTTACGAATATCGAGGGCAGCCTTGTAATAGCGATCGATGCGGTTCTTGCGGCGCCGGCTCAAAATCCGAAACCCCGCGTACGCTGCGCTGATCGACGCAATCAGCACCGTCACGAGAACCTCCGCCACGCCCGAATAGCGTTCAATGAAAGTCGGTTCCGAGCGCTGCAGGTAATCCTGCGTGCCTGCATGAACGACGAACCGGGACCGGCTGACGTCGAAATCCTCTGACAGTTCCTGGAATAGCCCCGGATGGATGGTGCCGAGCGCTGGCCGGAGCCGCAGGATCTCATCGATCAGGTCGTAGACGACGGACCCGTCCAGGTCGTCTCTGCCGACGATGAGCTTATCGACTGCGATGGTCACGACAGGCGCCGGCGTTGCGTCTCCATAGGTACCCTCCGGAATGACGAACGGCCGAAAATGCGGGTTGAGGAGTACCGCCGAATCGATCGCGCCACCATGGCCGATATCTTCGGGATCGCCGATAGACCAAAGGCGGGCATCGGGGAGTTCGGCAATGCGCTCGGGCGCGATCGGCGCAAATACAACCGCAAGATCGACGTCCGTATTCGGGTCGTTCACGAATTCGTAGCCATCGTCGCCCAGGTCTATGGCCGAGGCCCACCGCTCAAACAGCTGGCGGGATGCTGAGCCCGGCTGGCCGGCATAGATCATCGCGCCCTGTAGCAACTCCGCCATTTCCGATGCGTCTGATTCATTGAAACGCACGATATGTAACACCGTCGCGTACATTGGGATGATCGTGGCGATGTCGTCGTGAAATGTCTGGTTATTCGAGACAAGAGCAATATCGGCCCGGCCGTCCAGGAGGGCGGATAGCGCGTCTCCGCCGGGCATGGCGTCATCGGACAGCGTCAGGGTTAGCGGCGATTCAGCATCGAACAGGTCGACAAGATCCTCTGCTATCTTCTCATCGACCAGGCTGTCGGGGCGAACGAGAACCAACTCGCGTGACGCTGTGTCACAAGATGCAATCAGCACGGAAGCCAGAATGATGAATGACAGTCGAATCATGTCCCGCCTGGGAGTAAGGTAGGCTAATGTTGCGCAGGATTATACGCGTTCTTGCCTGGGTTCTGGCAGCCATGGTCATCATGATTGCCGGGCTTTACGGTTACCTGCGCAACGCGGATCTCACCCGCTACCAGGATCAGATCGAGGCATTCGCTTCCGACAAGCTCGGGCACGACCTTCGCATTGGCGGTCGCTTCGACCTGCATTTCGGGTCGACGACCACGTTGGTGGCCGAAGATGTCGTGCTGGTAAACGCTGACTGGCCCGGCGAGTCGCAGCTGATCCGGGTTGGTGAGCTGACGTTCGTATTCGACACCTGGTCGGTGTTGGGCAGACCTTTTATCGTCGAAGAGCTGAGTGCGAGCGATATCCAGGTGAGCCTGCTGCGTGCGGAAGACGGCGATTTTAACTGGGTATCGGCACAGCCTCGACCTGTTGCCGAAGACAGTGAGCCTGTAGACCTGAATCGCATCGCGTTTCACACGATCAATCTTGGTGACGTCACCGTCGATTACGACAACGAGCTCCGCCCCGGGCCGATCCGTGCGTCGATAGAGGAGCTGGTCGTCCAGCCCGACGAGAATGACGTCCTCGATCTCGACCTGCGCGGTTCTGTCAACGACCTGCCGCTGTGGGCCGACGGCAAGGCCGGCCCCTGGCGCAACTTCGTTGACGGACTGAATATTTTTTCCGACCTGGATGTCACTCTCGGGCACGCACGGCTTTCGGTCGAAGGCACCGTGGAAAATCTCCGCACGCTCGAAGGCGTTGAGATCAATGCCATTCTGGACGGCCCTGACATCGGGCGCGCGCTCGAGCAGCTCCTGATGCCGCCATTCGCCGAGGGGGAGTTTGAGGTCACTGCCAATATTGAACGGTTCGATGCCGGCCACCAGGTCCGCATCGACGGTAACCTGGGCCAGATCGAGGTGTTCGCAAGTGGCGCCATCGACAGCCTGCTTCTGCCACACTCGGTCAAGCACGACTTCAATATCAACGGGCCGGATGCGAGCTTCGTAGCGGCGGTCCTCGGGATCGATGGAGTGCCGGCCGAGCGTTTCCAGGTTTCCGGCGACTATTCACGTGAAGGCCCGTTGCTCGGGTTCGCTGATACGCTGCTGCAGATCGGCGACAACTTCATCGAGCTGGATGGGAAGATCGACATCCGCACCCTCGATACCGATTTCGGGGTGGCGGCGCAGGGGCCCGATTTCTCCGCAGTGGGTCCGTTCATCGATACGCCGGGGCTGCCCGCGGAGGCGTTTACGGTATCGGGCAGGGTCCGCAAGCAGGGCAGGACCTGGCAGGCCGACTCGATCGAGGCGGACATCGGCGCCAATCATCTGTCCGCGCATGGCGAGGTCGAGGTTGGAAGCGGCACCACAGCCGCGATCGAGGTCGAGGTCTCCGGACCCGATATCTCGTTCCTCGAGGACTTCACGGACATGTCGGGAATACCGGCCAGGCCATACGACATCGGCGTGGTAATGCGCTCACACCCGGACGGGGTGTTGATTGAGCAGGGCCGCGGCGTGTTCGGGGAAAGTCGGCTCGAGGCGACGGGAGTCATCGCGGTTCAGCCGGGGCTGTCAGGAACCCGTGGGTCGCTGCGCGCGACCGGGCCTGAGCTGCGCTACCTGTCGGTGCTTGCTGACGTCCCACACTTGCCGTCGGGGCCGTTCGAGATCGCAGGCGACATCGAGGTGATTGACGACGCGCTTTTGCTGGACGGCGTGTCTGCGGCGGCGGGCGGTATCGAGGGGACCGCGAGCGGACGCGTCGCGACGCGCGGTGGAAATGCCGGGCATTTCCAGCTGGACCTGAATGTCGGCGGCCCGGACATTGCGGTTGTGCCCGACATAGAGTGGCTGGAGAAATTCGCTGGCGACGCGTTCCGGCTCGAGGGATCAATCGCTTATTCGGGCGAGGAAATTGCGGCGAGCAATCTTTCGGTGTCACTGGGCGATTTCGACGCAATGCTCAACGGCACGGTCGTCGGGCCGGGCCAACTCATCGACATGTCGGTCGCCGCAAACGCAGAGGGGTCGGGCATTCTCCGCAAGCTGGCCGGGCTGGAGTACCTGCCGGACGGGAAGGTGGCGATCGACGGCAAGCTGGAGAAGACAGCGGACGAGATCATCTTCTCGCACGCACGCGTTACCATCGGTGATTACGGTCTGTCGGCCAACGGCAGCCTCCACCTTCGGCCGCGGTCGAATGACAGCGACCTTATATTCTCGCTCTCCGGTCCCAGTTTGCTGGAGGCGGCGAGGGCGGGTGGCTTGGCCGGTTTTCCCGACAAGCCGTTTAACGTGTCCGGCCAGTTTCGTGGCACACCCAGCGGTTTCAGGGTTTCGGACTTTGTCGCCGAAATCGGGGACAACGACCTTAGCGGAGAATTCACCGCGAACCTCGAGGGGAAGCCGGCCATTGTCGGCATGCTGTCGTCGCGGTACCTCGATATCAGTGAAGCGCTTGTGAAGGAAGAGGTGGACGCTGCAGAAACCGAGGAGGGCGATTCCGAGGACCGTCGCTACTTTCCCGACGAGCCTCTGGACACGAGCTGGCTGCAAATAGCTGATCTCGACCTGGAGATAAGCGTCGACCACCTGGTAGCCGATGCGATCAACGTCACGGACGTCGAAATCGGAATCGAATTGCAGGACGGCGCGCTGAGCATCGACCCGTTCTACATGCGGGACACGTCCGGCAGCGTTGACGCCGGCTTCCGCCTGGGACCGGCCGGCGACGTCTACACGATGCAGGCACGGGCCGTAATCGACAACGTGCATATCGGCGTGCTCGTGTCGGAAGATGCGGACATTTCTTCACTCCCGCTGTTCAGCGGCGAGATGGAGATCGCAGGCAACGGAACCTCTATTCGCTCGATACTGGGTGCGTCTGGCGGCCATGCCAGGCTGCGGCAGGGCCCTGGCCGCATCAAGGAGCTGTTCGGGCCATTCCTGTTCCGGGATCTCATCTCGCAGGTTATTGGCGCCCTGAACATCCGCCGTGAGCGCGGCTTTCTGGACATCGAGTGCGGGTTCTATGACGGGACGATCGAGGACGGCGTGTTGACGATGGATCGCGTCGCGGTTCAGACCGACAGGATAACGATGGTTGCCTCGGGCACGATTCGATTGCGGTCGGAGCGCCTGGACATCACGTTTCGAATCAAGCCGCGCGAGGGGATCGGTGTGAGCCTGGCCGGGCTGGCGACGTCATTTATCAGCGTTGGCGGAACCCTGGCAAATCCGTCGATAAGCCTCGATCCGGGCCGGTCTGCGGCCACCACGGGTGCGGCCGTCGCGACGGGGGGGCTGTCGCTCCTGGCAAGGGGCTTGTGGGACCGGTTGTCGGCCGAGAAGAGTATCTGCAAGGAGTTCGAGGAGTAGGCTTACGAGCCGAGTAAGCCTTCGCGATCCAGGCGTTTAACAATCGTCTCCGCGGTCCTGTCGATCAACAGCCCGAGGTTGGTCTCGCTTTTCGTTTCGTGGTCGAACGAGAAGACGATCTCCTGGGATTCCGCGTCGTAAAGTTCAATGGCGAGAACTGCGCTGCTTGCCAGGCTGATGGACCCCGGCTTCGTGTAATCAGTGTAGTTGGAGCGAAACAGGTTGAGGAAACGATCGCCGATGGGAGTGGCGTCAATCTCGGTTCGGCTTTTCTTAACCTTCACATCGACGTTGACATCGAGACGCCGGACGGCCAGGACGGCATCGAAGCCCTGCTGATCCACGGCGGCGAGCACGTCTTCTCGCTCAACCGGGTTGTTGCCTCCGACGATCGAGTAGTAGGTCGTGGCCGAAGCGCCTTGCCGGCGAATCTGCGAGACGATCTGACGTTCGAAATGGGCGCGGTTGTTGTAATCACCCGCGATGCCGATGACAAGCACATTGCCAAAGCTGTCGTTGGTCGTCGTGGTGCCCGCGCAGCCTCCGAGAAAGCACGCCGACGCGACAAGCGCGAGGGCTGGAATAGGGTTGAAACGCAAGGGAGACTCCTCAGTTGCTCAATTTGCCTAAGTTTTCGTCCAGGAACTGCCGAAACAGCAATGCCCAGTGGCTCGCAGCGTCCTCGACACTGCTCCAGTCGGTCGTTTCGCCTGCCTCATCGGCTATCGACGGGGTCTTGGCGCTGTCAGCGGCTCGCGCGAGCACGCGATCGCTCGTCGAGTCGCGCATCTCCATGAGGAAGATAATCTTGCCCGGGGCGGCGATGTCGCGAAGCTGTGACCTCACACTCATCGTGTCCTGGTAGCTCGCCTCGCGAAAATCGATGAGCGTGGCCTGCACGGTCATTGCGCGCGGGCCGGGTTCGGTAACGATGACGTAGTCTTCGAGTTCGGCCAGGAACGCATTGCGAAACGTGTCCCGAATTCGCTGGAGATCCTCGGCCGAGGTTTCCGCGCCCTGCGGGAAGAAAATGCCCATTTCGACGGCGTGCAGCTGATCGTAGCGGGAGAAATCCGCATCGGCCGCAATCTGCGCCGACTCCACGCTGGATTCAGGATTAACGCGGAAACTCTGGGTTTCGACCGTAGAGCAGGCTGAGACCAGCAAGGCGCTCGCGATCAGCAGAGAACGCTTGCATGTCAAAGTTCGGAACGTCAACATCGGATCGAGTCCTTGCGGTTACGGTAGTGGTGGGCGTCAGACTGGTTCGGCAGTCTACCGCAACAATGGTTCCCTATTCGATATCTCTTGAGGAGCAGGTCATGCAGCGCAGGTTCGTGAAAGTTCTGGTGGTTCTAATGGCAGTCTCGGCCAGCGGTATGGCGGGCGCCCAATCGTCGGAGCTGGAGCAGGCGCGTAACGAACTGCAGGCCGGCAGGGACCAGATCATCCGCGAGGAACTGGGTCTGAGCGCAGAGCAGAAGGCTGAATTCTGGCCGATCTACCGGGCCTACGTGGCGCGGCTGGCGCCGCTGCGGGACCGCAAGTCGGAGTTGGTGCGCAGGTTCGTCGAGGCGTACGAGGCGGGAGAATTCGACGACGAGCTGGCCGAGTGGCTGATCGAAGAGAATTTCGCGATCAAGGAGGCCTGGCTTGGCGTACAGAAGGAATTCCTGGGCGGATTCCGGTCGGTGCTGCCGGCCCAGGCAGTTGCACGGTTTTACCAGCTCGAGAACAAGATGGACGCCGAGGTTGATGCCCAGCTCGCGCTGGCTATACCATTGCTGGAGTAAGCATTTTTCCCTATTAACCAGACCGAAACATTGGCGGAAAATTAGGTGATTTTGTATTTCTCGCCAAGGGGTTAGCAATGTCGGAAGATTATGCCAAGGCAAAAGCCAAAGCCAGGCTGCGGCCAGTAAAGGAGGAGCCGGCGGACGCGGCGGATGAATCGTCGTCGGCGCGCCCTCATAGCCGGATGCGTCATAGCCCCGAAATGATCCAGGAGCTATTCCGTTCGGGCCGCTACCCTTACAAGAATAAAATTCGCAGAAATGTGTACGACCACAATAAGGGCGAATTGCAGGTCGAGCTGCTCAAGGTCCAGAACTGGGTCAAGCAGACCGGGCAAAAGGTCGTCGTCATTTGCGAGGGACGGGATGCCGCCGGCAAGGGCGGCACGATCAAGCGCTACATGGAGCACCTCAACCCGCGTGCAGCGCGCGTCGTTGCGCTCGAGAAGCCGTCGGAGAAAGAGCGCGGCGAATGGTATTTCCAACGCTATATCAAGCACTTGCCGACACAGGGCGAAATGGTGTTCTTCGACCGCTCCTGGTACAACCGCGCCGGCGTCGAGCGGGTTATGGGCTTTTGCTCGTCGATCGAGTACCTCGAGTTCATGCGCCAGGTGCCGGACCTGGAGAAAATGCTCGTACGGTCGGGTATTCGGCTGTTCAAGTACTGGTTCTCGGTGACTCACGAGGAACAGAACCGGCGCTTCGAGGCGCGCCAGAACGACCCGCTGAAGCAGTGGAAACTCAGCCCGATTGACGAATTGTCACGCGACAAGTGGGACGAGTACACCGAGGCCAAGGAGGCCATGTTCTTCTACACCGATACTGCCGACGCGCCGTGGACGGTCATCAAATCCGACGACAAGAAGCGCGCCCGGCTGAATTGCATGCAGCATTTCCTCGCGCAGCTGGATTACCCGGACAAGGACACCAAGGTGGTACATGGCCCCGACCCGCTGATCGTCGGTACGCCGTCGCTGGTTATTGAAAAGGACCGGCATCTCTGGGGATAATCCCCGCCGGTCCGCGTCGGCTACCCCGCGACGGTCAGCCGTGAACTCCGCCAGGCCCGGAAGGGAGCAACGGTAGCGGTGATACCGGGTGCCGGGGATCGGCTGGCGCGGGCCACTTTCCAGTTATAGACTGAATCCCATGAGTTATCTCGTTCTGGCACGCAAGTGGCGGCCCAAGACTTTTGCTGACACGGTTGGACAGGAGCATGTGCTTCAGGCTCTCGTCAACGCGCTGGAGAGCGGCCGACTGCACCATGCCTACCTGTTTGCGGGTACGCGCGGGGTTGGCAAAACCACGATCGCCAGGATTCTCGCCAAAGCGCTGAACTGCGAAAAAGGCGTCTCCGCGGACCCTTGCGGAGAGTGCAGTAGCTGCGTGGAGATCGATGAGGGCCGGTTCGTTGACCTCATCGAGGTGGACGCGGC
>JAAUYE010150682.1_pt1 | contig 21775 bp, 22 predicted proteins | sample 7278081 | NCBI WGS metagenome assembly JAAUYE01 (sample SAMN14350131, study PRJNA611818) | marine sediment metagenome | isolation source: surface marine sediment (0.6m) | place: French Polynesia: Moorea | collected 2018-08
CCTCATCATGCATGGAGGCGCTGGGGGCGCAAGTCTCGTGTATGATGGGGAACATCTCCCCTGTAGTTGACAGAAAAGGCTTGCTTTCTTCTGCCATATGTGGAGATGACGCGGACATAAGTCTCATGTATGGCAGGAGAGACCAACCTTTTCTGTCAACCAAATCTATTTGCTCCAGGAGTAATCAGAGCAAAGGCTCTTGGGCAGTGAATTGCAAGCACTACTGAGTATTAAAAATAACCATAATTTGTGATGCTTGATTTGGCTCTTGGTCAGTCATCCTGACCCAGGGCATGTGATTTTTCAAAGAATGTTGCATGCACTATGCAATATTTTTTGAAACCCCCATTTTTTCTGCTGGGTGTTTGTGAATGAGTGTGTTTCAGATCATTTGCCATGAAGGACCATGGCTTGTAAATATGGATGTGCCATGAATACCATGGCTTGTAAATATGGATGTGCCATGTGGCTTGTAAATATGGATGTGCCATGAAGGACCATGGCTTGTAAATATGGATATGCCATGAAGGCTTGATTTACCTGTAATCATGGCTTGTAAATATGTTGTGTGTGTGTGTGTGTGTGTGTGTGTTCCAATCACCTTTTTAGTTTTTATTTTTTTTGGCTTGCCATGAAGGAGAAGGATTTTGGAAAGATTATAGCTGCTGGAATTTCATGGCTCTTTTTTTGTAAATATGCTTGATTGTGTGAACATGCAGAAAAAATGGGGGAATTGTGAGATTTTATTGATGTACACTTTGGAAGGATGATCTCAAAATTTATGGTAACTTTTGACAAAATTTTTTAGAATTCTCTTTTTGATGTGCAAAAGAGAAAAAATTTAGGCTAACTTGTTATATTTGACAACAGCTTGCTTTTTTTGTCAGAAAAGATTATTACCATCAAAAGTAGGCACATCATTGTAATATATGTTCTTCCAGAAAATTTTGACAAATGGTCAGGTTGACAACATGTCATTATTGGGGTGAATAATTAGTCAGAGGGTGGGATTCAGGGTAAAATGTTTTCAAAAGAAAGGCAGCAAGTACTTATGGTAGTTTGAAATTCAGGGAAAAAAAGGCAGCAAATACTTATGGTAGTTTGAAAAAATATTTTGACAAATTGTCATATTTTGGACAATTTGTCAAAATTGGGTGTGGGTGAATTGACATTGGGTGAAATGGGGAGGGTAGTTGAGGGGAAATGTAACTTTTGCAGTTGAAAATTTTTGAAAAGGAAAAAAAATTGGTATTGGGTGAAATGGGGAAGGGTTATTTGAAAAAGGGGGTGTGTTCAAATGTAGTGTTTCTTAGAGTTCTTTTTCATGTAATATGTATTCAGAAGAAAAGAAAAAAGAATTGGTTGTGTAGTTAAAAGTGATATTTTTCTTGACCAGAGGGAAAAAAATTATCATATTGGGTGAAATGAGGAAGGGTTTTTAGAAAGGGGGTGTGTAAATGTGTAGTGTTTCTTAGAGTTTCAAGTTAGGAGGATCCAGAAAGCAGAGTCAAAAATGAGGGTGTGTTACAGTTTGTGTGACAATTTCAGATAGTGTGATTAATGATGCGCGATAGATTCGTGATGCTTTTTTTGTATTCGTGACCCTGTGTCGTGTGTTCGTGATGCTCCTAATTTGATTCGTGATGTTCTAATAAAGTGTTCAACTGTCAGTGTGGCAGGAATTTGTATTCGTGACCTTGTACGTGTGTTCGTGATGCGACAAAAAGTATTCGTGATGCTGAGCGACAGATTCGTGACCCTCGCGCGCGCGAAAATTCCATTCTCTCTCACTCAAAAAAAATAATACAAAGAAACTTGAATCAAAATTGGGATCTTTTCTCACAACAACTTGTTTTTGGGGGTGTCAAAAAATTATGACAGGAGATCAAAAGTTGACCTCTGACTCTGAGGGTTAATTTGATGTCACATGGGTGGGGCAATAAAACAAAAGATTCAAGATGGCCAACATGATGGTACAGAAGTTTCTGATCTCTGCTTTTTTCTTTGGTTTTATCCAAGAAAACCTAGCTTTGCAATGTCCACCTACATGTCAAATCATCTGCACATCAGAGGTGGTCAGATGTAAGATTGATCACTGCAGGGATCCTGTTTTTGTGGGATCCACTCTCCAACTTTCAATTCAAGGCACTTTGTGCAAAAGTCAGAGGAGGGTTTTGGAGGAGTATGGTCAATACAGCAAAATCTACCTGTGGGATGATGTCTGTGGATCACTCCACCAATGCAAGTAAGTGTGCTTTTTGATATTTTGCTTCATTTTGTCAAAATTTTGAAAATTTCAAATAGAACCATCAGGATTCAAAGTTGATCCAAAAACCTTTCAAACTGAAGTTTCAAAAGATCTGAAATCAAAAAAGAACAGGTGGTGACATTGAGATAGATCCAGGAATAGTTTAACTCCAAAATGTGTGTGAAAAACCACCAAATATTCATATTTCAAAAAGTAGGTCATGGTTGTTTATATGTGGGGAGGCCATGTGCGTCGGTAGATTCGTGATGCATTTATGGTGTTCGTGACGCAGTTACGCAGGTTCGTGATGCTCAAAATTTGATTCGTGACCGTATTATTCCCACAGCAATGCTCCACCTGCACCTGCTCCACAGCCTGAACCACAACCACAGCCTGATCCACAACCACAGCCTGGACCACAACCAGCTCCTGGTCCACAGCCTGAACCACAACCAGCTCCTGGTCCACAGCCTGCTCCACAACCAGCTCCTGGTCCACAGCCTGCTCCACAACCAGCTCCTGGTCCACAGCCTGCTCCAGCTCCTGAACCACAACCTGCTCCTGGTCCACAACCTGCTCCAGCTCCTGGTCCACAGCCTGCTCCAGCTCCTGGTCCACAGCCTGCTCCAGCTCCTGGTCCACAACCACCTGTGGATCCTTCAGGAAAGGAAATTCCCAACACTACTACTTGTGAAGATTTGAAAAAGATGTGAGTAACTGTGTGTGTGTGTGTGTGTGTGTGTTAAAAATTGGGGTTGCTACTTTTTTTCTATTGACAGGATGGACACCTTGAAGAAGCTGCTTCTGCAGGTTGACATCAACAAGACCATAAAGAAATCTTCAAGGTAAAAAAGGGATTCTTTTTTGCTCTTTTTCCTCCTTCCCCACAAAGGCAAAAATGTTTCTTTTTTCTTTTAGCATGAAGATGTTGGACAAGTACATTCAGGAGGTCAGCAAAGGTGTGGATCAAGCCTGTGCCTTTCCCAAATCAGCTTCTTCTGCTGAGGAGGAGGAGGAGGAGCTAGAAGGATGGATCCAGCTGGGTGTCATGTGAGTTATTTTTTTTGGCTGGGCAAAAAAAAATCCCTCCTCAGCATTCAGAAGAAGAAAAAATTGTGTTCTTTTCTTTGCAGAGTGATTGTCCAAATTGTGCTGGTTGGAGGTGGTGGCAAACTTCTTTATCAAAGGTTGCTCAGACAAATTCTGCAATCCTTGACAACAACAGGAGGAGGGACAGCAGGAGGAGCAACAACAGGAGGAGCAACAGCAGGAGGGGCAACAGGAGGAGCAACAGCAGGAGGGGCAACAGCAGGAGGGGCAACAGCAAGAGGAGCAACAGCTACTAGACCAACTGCCTCAACAAGTATTGCAAATGTTGGACCTGTGGCTGCATCCACCCCTGTCACCACAGCTTCTTCCCAAGCTACTTCTTCCCAAGCTACTAAATCTACTGCATCACACCCTCCTGATGCTCAACCCTCCACATCCTCTCAAGACACTGCTTCTAAACCAACTGCTGAGTCCTCCTCTCAAGACACTGCTTCTCAACCAGCTACTGAGACTAAAAAGAAATCTTCATGGCCATCTTGGAGTCTTCCAGCTCCTTTTTGGTTTTGGAAGAAGCAGCCTGCAACTCCTTACTACACTCCTCCTCAACAGACCTACAAGACTTCTGAGATTCCATCAGTCATAATTACAAGTTTTGATAGCAAGAACAGGACAGGTTTAAAAAAATATTCTTATCTTTTACTTTCCATTCCCTCAAAAAAGAATTGTTTTTCAACCTTTTTTCCTTTTTTGTAGTGGAAATGCAGGTGTCACTCCCTTCAAGTCCTGAGGAGGATTCTGAGGCTGGGAAGTTGTCCATGGCAGCAGGAGGAATAGGGGCTTCTCCTGAACTTCAAACTGTGGTGTCAACTTCACCTGCTGTGCTGAACCAACCAGGTAATTTACCCTCTTCCAATCAAGAATCCACATTGTCTCTACCATTCTGTTTCTACCCATTCTGTTTCTTGCAGATTTTTTGGATGAAGATGAAGCAAAACATACCACTCCAAAAACCAGGGTGAAAGAACTGGCCCAAGGAGCAACTGCTCAAAGTTCTCCAAGTAAGTTTTTTCAACACACAAATTTGAACAAAAATTTGGATTTTTTTTGGAATTTTTTTTGGCAGCCTGTTCTTTTTATTTTCAGGCAAGTCTGAGTTTTCATTGGGGCTTGAACCCAATAAGAGAGAGGATCAGCCCCTGGTGACCCCCAAAAAGGCAAAGTCTCAGAGTAAAATGAAACAATTGGGCCAAAAAGCAAGGCAGGCTTTCAGCAGCAAGAAGCCTGCAAAGGACCAGTCAGAAAAGGAGAAGACAGAAGCCACACAGGAGCAGATTGAACTGCCAGAGATGCTGCCAGAGATGAGAACAGAAGTAAAAGTGGATGACCATGTTTTCTTCCAGCAGTTTGATGAGATCCAGAGAGGGGCTTCACAAGAAACAGTCTTCAATGAGCCATCTCAAGCAGACACTACCATTGCCTATGATGACACCCTGCCATATGAGGGGAATTAAGCAAGCAGGTAATTTGGAGGGATGCTGGGGGTGTGATAATGACAGGGGTCCCCTGAACAGTCATGAGCCAAGTGTGTGACTGATGCTCTTTTTTCCCTAACTAGCTGTCTTTTTTTCCTAACTAGCTGTAATTGGTTCTCTTTTACAGGTGAGATTGATTATCATTTCAGATGCTTTGCAGGGTGGCTGAAGAGAAGACAGCAGGAGTAGGAGTTTAGATTAGTACTCTAGATTGTTTTAGATATAATTTTAGAAACCTTAAACTGAAATTTTTAAAATCAACACAAGAGTTTTGACACTTCAAGGCAAAAGTTTTTATGTCATTGTGATTATATCCAAGTAGATTGAGGAGAAAAAGAATACAGGTTCAAAGAATTATTCATACAACTGTTGTTTCAATTTTTTCACCTGGATGTCAGAGGTTAGGGGGTAAAAAAATAACAAAGGTAACACTTACCATTTGCACTTCAACATTTGACCATGCAGGACTCAGGTGAGAAATCCAGTTTTATTCCAACACAATGTGTTAAATCCTTCCAATGTGTGTGTTAAATCCTGTTTTACTCTCTCTCTTTCTCTCCACAGCAGCAACTGATGATCTGGACTACCTGTGTTCCTTCATTGATGAAGAAATGCTACCACTTTCTCCATGGGCAGGTAGGCGGTCACGAACACACGACACAGCATCACGAACACACGACACAGGGTCACGAATACCATAAAAGCATCACGAATCTACCGCAGCACCTTTCCTTTTTTTTCAGTGACAATGATGATTGAAGACCTCAGAAGGAGTACTGTGCAAGATTACACTGAGTTCTTCTACCTTGCTATCCTGTTGGAAGGTAAAACAAAAGTGTGGTTTTTTCTCTCTCTTCCTTTTTTAAATTTTTTGGTTGATCTTTCAGATCATGACAGAAAGGAGGAGGAACCCTTCATGAATGAGAAGGACTGCTTTCTTCCTCAGTGGGAGCCTCCCTACCAACCCCAGGTGTCTCCAATCTCTTCTGATGAAGAAGAAGAAGGTATATAAAGTGACTTTTCATTCTATGGGTCATTCTTCAGTTTAATGCAGAGCAAGTCACATCTCTCTCCTCTGTATTTTCCAGAACAGCAGCCAGAAGACTACCTTGAGAGAGACCACCTTGAGAAGGATTGCTTCATTTGTCAGATGGATATTTACCAACCCATAGTGTCTCCAGTGTCTCCTGTGTGACTTCTCAAAGGGAAATGGATAATGTTGTGACTTTGGATATCTCTTTTATAGTGGCAAGGGAGTAAAACTTTTTCCTCAATTATGGCACAAGCACAGGCTGTGGCTGCACAGATTGCACAGAATTTAGCACAGAGATATCAACCTGTACAGTTACCATCCAATAATATTCAAAACTTTCCATATGCTCAGTACAATCTTACTTTGATTCACACAAGAAGTTTTACCAGTTTTGGACACAATTATGCTCAAGAGTACTCTTACATAGCTAGCTTGAAAAATCCACAACCCAATACCTACCTGGATGCTATTGTACCTTCCTTGTCTGTACTTTTTGAAAGTTTGTTGGAAGAATTGGCAACTCATTACACTCCAAGTGATTTGGTTAGGGTTTTTATCACACATGACACTTTGACTTCCTGCAACATTATTGTGGGTCCCAGCTATATGAGGGACATGTCACAACAGCTGATTATTCAAAAAGTAGCCCGGGTGATCCGTAGTAATAATTTTATTCCTGCCGATCGTCATCTCAAGATCAATATAGCTGCTGTTCGAAATATTCGGGGTACCAACTTCAAATGCGTGAACAATGTGTGGAAAGATTTGAAGAAAAAAAGGTCTATTATCAGCATTGAAAATCAAGATCACCTCTGTTTACCTCGAGCTATTGCCGTGGCTATAGCCCACTATGAACACGTCAAAAATCCAAACCACAACTCCAAAAGGGCTCGGTATAGATCCATGCGCAAAGGGGACCAAAAGGAACGCAACGTGTACAACTCAATGAGTCTGCAAAAGAAAACCGCTTTGCAGTACACAGATTTGGCAGGACTTCCTTCAAATCGCGAAGGCATGTTGCAAGACATTGCCAAGTATGAACGCGCTTTGAAGACGGGTATCTCTATCATTTCAGCCTCTTCTCAAAACAAACGAGTGTACACAGGAAATCTCAAGTATACACGGCAGGTCACCTTGTACCACGTCATGGACACACAAGGTTGTGGTGGAGGACATTTCGCTGTCATTACCCAAGTCACAGGTTTGCTCTGTCGCTCCTACTATTGTCCCAGATGTGACGTGGGTTACAACAATCGAGATCGACATCGTTGCAAGCAATATTGCAATCTTTGCCATTCCAAAGGATGCTGTCAATCTGGAAACACGTTCCATCGCCTTTTTTGTTCCAACTGTCACGTTCCTTGCAAAACACTGGAATGCCTTCGACGTCATCAGGCAGCCGTTTCGGTGTGCAAAAGCATGTACTTTTGCCCCGAATGCCACGTTTGTCTTTACGGGTTTGGAAAGAAACCTCGCAATGTCGAAGATCACGTCTGTGGGGAAGCCTGGTGCAAAAACTGTCAAGTCTACCATCTCGATGAGCATCGGTGCTACATGAGAGCCACTTCATTGCCAACCCGAAAGCCAAGGTACCTCTTTTATGATTTTGAATGCATGCAGGAGGGCGAGAGCGAACACATTCCCAATCTTGTGGTGTCACACAGCATATGTGAGGAATGTCAGAACGATACGCACGTGACATCTCGTTCACAATGTTACCATTGCGGAAATCGATGTAGCAAATGCAATGCCAGGAAACAAAATGAGTTTGTTGAGTACCCATGTCCAGGTACGTGTGGCTACCGCGAAGTTATCTTTTCGGGTGAAAACACAGCCTATCGCTTTTGTGAGTGGCTTTTTCATCCGCAACATCACAGCTGCATTGTCATTGCGCACAATGCAAAAGCCTACGACGCCTATTTTCTCTACTCGTATCTCATCAATTCGGCTATGAATCCAAACATTATCTTCAACGGGACAAAGATCATGTACTGTCATGTCGGGAAAAATCTCAACATAAAAATTCTGGATTCGGTTAACTTTCTCCCCATGCCTCTGGCTGCTCTTCCAGCAAGTTTTGACCTCAAGGAATCCAAGAAGGGATACTATCCCCATTTTCTCAACACCTTCAATCCTTCACAGGTTGAATTTTCTCATTTACCGGACCCTCAATTTTATGGTGTGGATGAAATGACACCGGCCAAAAGGAGTGCCTTTCTTCAGTGGCACCAAGAAAATGTTCACAAGCCATTCCATCTCTACCGGGATCTACTCAGCTATTGCCGTTCTGATGTGGATGTGCTGCTAAATGCCTGCTGGAAATTTCGAAAGCTCTTGTTGGACATTACGTCTGGTGCTGTCAATCCCTTTGACTACATCACCATTGCCGCAGTAGCTATGGGAACTTTCCGTACTTGTTTCTTGGAAGAAGAATGGGCTGTTCTTGCCCAGGAAAAGGCGTCTCCCAATTGCAATCACAACGTTCTTACCTGCCAGTGTAAATGGAAAAGGGCCATCAAAAAATCAGGGTGTGACAAGTCCCTCCTGGTGAAAGAGGAAGATGGTCTGTGGAAAGATCTCGATTTTCCCTCCTTAGATACACCCACCAAGTTTGTCTCTTCGCCCATTGCCTTACTTCCTCCTCACGGCTATGCCCGACGTGATTACTTTAGCAAGCAATGCATCCAATGGCTTCACATCTACCAAAAGGAAAACAATGTCCACGTTCAATCGGCCATGAGCAATGAAGGTGAAAAACGGGTCGAGTACTTTGTGCATGGCAAGCGACACTTTTATGCCCTGGACGGGTACTATGTTGACCCGGAAAGTAAAATCCCTCATGCTTTGGAATTTAACGGGTGTTACTTTCACGGCTGTCCTCGCTGTTATCCAAATCTGCGTGACCAGACCATGGTGGGGAATAAGACAATTGGTCGTCGGTTTCAAGACACCTTGGCAAAACAGGCTATGCTACAACGAATGGGTTTCCATGTTGAAAGCATTTGGTCCTGCGATTTTGCTCAGGTGTTGAACAAGAATCAACAATGGAAACAGTGGGCTGATGAAATACAATTGGAAGAGCCACTCAACCTGCGCGACTGCTATTACGGGGGACGAACAAATGCTTTGGTCTTGGACAAGACCGCCAACGCCAAACTGCTGGATTTTTGCAGTCTCTACCCGGCACAGATGAAACATCAAAAGTACCCTTGCGGACATCCAAAACGTTTGGTGCATGATATTCCAGCACCTCAGACGGTTCCATGCCACGTCCAACACCTGTGCCCCATGCTCGGACGTCGTTGTCCTGGCCAGCACATCATTCTTCCCTATTTTGGTGTGATGAAAGCCAAGGTGCTTCCACCACGTCGTCTGTATCATCCGGTCCTTCCAATACGGTGCAATGGAAAACTCATGTTTCCTCTGTGTCAAAAGTGTGCTTCAATCCAGTCCCAGGATTACTGCACCTGCGATGATAAAGATCGCATGTTTGTTGGAACCTGGTGCACTCCAGAAATGGAAACGGCTCTTTCTGTAGGTTATCAATTGATTTACGTCTACGAAGTCCTGCACTGGACAAGGACAAGTAATACTCTGTTCTCAGAATTTATCAATCAGTTTTTGCAACTCAAGGCGCAAGCTAGTGGTTGGCCCAAAGAGGTCAACACGGAGCAGAAAAGGGACTGCTACATCAATACTTTTTTGGAGCGTGAAGGTGTTTTGTTAGTCAAGGACAAAATTGAAAAAAATCCCGGCCTCCGTACCCTGGCCAAACTTTTGTTGAACTCACTCTACGGTAAATTTGCGCAGAGACACAACATGAAACGGTGTAGGTTTGTCACCTCTCCCAAGGAATTGTACGATTTGCTGAGCGATAGCTCCAAAAGTGTCAAGGATTTCCACGTTCTTTCGCCCAACATTATGCTGATTGAATATGCCCAGGCTCAGGAGTTTGAAAACATCGATCCCAAAACCAACGTCATCATCTCGGCTTTCTGCAGTTGCTATGGGCGGCTTGATCTGTGGAAGGTCATGCACTCCCTGGGTCGTTATGTCCTTTATCACGACACTGATTCAGTGATCTATGACCTGTCGAGTCCTTGGCACCCTGAGGTGGGAACGGGACTAGGCGAATTGACTGACGAACTCGTTTGCAAAAATGTGGGATGCTCTGGCTGTGCAGAAGGGCATTGGATCACAGAATTTGTTGCCTGCGGTCCCAAAAATTATGCCTACCGTCTGAACAATGGACAGAGCGTGTGCAAAGTACGTGGATTTTCCTTGAACTACACCAACTCTCAGGTGCTCAATTTTGATTCGATGCGAGAGGCTTTGCGCGCCTGGAAACACAACATCCCAACCAAGGAATTGATTACCGTCACCACCCAGATTCTACGCCAGAAAAAAGAGGCCAAAGTGTACACCAAGAAAATGCCCAAGACGTACAGCGTGGTGTACAACAAGCGTTTTGTCAAAAACGATTTTACGACTCGACCTTTTGGCTACCAGCGAGTTAAAAGTCCCTGTTAGTCACCTTCCAAGTCCATTTTCATTGCAACCCCCGCAATGGAAGCAGTTCTACCTTTCCATGCCGGTTCGGCCATGATTGTGGCAGGACCTACCAACAGCGGAAAGACTTTTTGGGTCCAACAACTTTTGGAGAAGGTCAACGGTATGTTTGATCGGCAGCCTTCATCGGTGCTTTACTGTTATTCCGTGTATCAACCCCTGTACGATGTCATGAAGGAAAAATGTCCCATCCCCATCGAGTTTCGTGAAGGCTTACCGACCAGCAAGCAGTTTGATGAAATGGACAATGATGATTTCCACATCATCATCTTAGACGATCTCATGGAACAGATTGTGAAAAGTCGTGACATGACGGATCTCTTTACCATCTATTGTCACCACAAGAACTTTACAGCGATTCTCATCACCCAAAATATTTTTGTCCAGGGAGCGCAAAGTCGCAACATTTCTTTGAACGCTCACATTTTTGTTCTTTTTGCCAACAAAAGAGATGAGCAGCAGATCCACAGGCTTGGGCGACAATTTTATCCCACTGAATGGCGATCTTTTGTCAAAGCATATAAGGATGCAACAGAAAAGCCCTTCAGTCATTTGGTGGTGGACGTTACACCGGCACATCCAAGAGTAGTCCAGCTGCGCACCAACATTTTTCCGGGACAGTATCCCACCGTGTATTCCATCAGTTGAGATGCCCGTTAAAAAACTAGTCCTCATTCCCGCGGCCAAGTGGGAGCAGTTGGTAAAACAGTACAATCTAGAAATGACCAGTGATATCCAAGATCTTAGTCTACCCATACCCAATTTAAAAGACAATGAAGCACCTCTTGCACCCCCAACTCCCGTGGATGCCGTGCCAGATGAGCCTGTCGATGCCCCCCCGGCAGAAGACGCGCCGCAAGACGCGCCGCCGGATGCGCCCGATGACGCGCCGCCCGCAGGCGGCGATGCGCCGCCCGATGCGCCGCCGGCCGCCGCGCCGGAGGAGGCAGGCCTGCGCAACGACGCGCCGTGGCTGCGGAGCGAGCGGCCGGCGCTGAACATGCCGCCATCCGTGGGAATGGCCTACAAGTGCGACAATGGGAAAAAGCCCAAATTGGTCAGAGTGCCCAAGGATAAGAAGAAGAGAAAAAAAGTCAGAGTTCCAAAGCTTCCCACCCGCTTAAAATCGGACTTTAACATCCGCGAACGTTTGGAGTCGTTGCGTAATCTGCAGAGGAAGAGTTATAAAGAGGATAGTTTTGACAAGAATGCCCCAGTTGAAAACAAGACACCATGGAAATCAGTTCAAAAGAGTGTAAGAAAAGCCATGTCGGCAAGAAAAAAGGCACAAGACCAGATGCAAAACAACCGGCAGGAAAAGATGACCAACTTGCAACGGGAGACTCGGCATTCGCGTCACAAAAAGAATCCTGTCGACATGTAGGATGGAAGCTTGGACGTTATGAAATTTCACGCGATTTACTCGCTTATTTGATGCGTTCCTGTATGCTTTCTGTAGTGGTTTTGGCCTCCATTGTCAACTTGTCACTGAGGATACCACCACAAGAGGTATGGGTGACTACGTTGACAGCTTCACTGGGGGGTATGGGCATGATGGCATTTGATAAGGCTATATCAAAGAAGCGCAACAAAGAAAATGGCTCAGTCTTTCCTGATGGCTGATGATGATGGCAGCACAACCCCAGAGACGGGGGGCAGCTCCTCCTCTAGGAAGAGGAGGAGCTGGTGGTGGTGGTGTTGGAAGAGGTGGTGGAAGAAGAAGAGTAGGACCACAGCCACCTGTTCCTCCACCTGCATTGCCTCGCCAACGGCGTGTTGCTGCTGTTGGACCTCCTCCATTAGCCAACAACCCCAATGCGCAAGTGAATCCTCCTGAATGGGATCGCTACCTTCGAAGGTTGTACTATGACCCAAGACAGCCCGGAAGTTTTCAAAGTTTTGCAAAATTGCACCAAACGGTGAGAAAAGAGGGCCGTTACCAACTGGGTACAAACCGTTTGCGACGCTGGCTCCAAAACCAGAGACCTTACAGCCGAAATGCCTTGTACATGCCCCGGGTCATCAATCGGGCCCGGGTGCTTGTGACTGGACTCTATGATCAATTTGATGCTGATCTTGCTGATTTACAAAGGTTTGAAAATGATAATGATGGACAAAAATACCTGTTGGTTGTGATTGATGTGTTTAGTCGATATGTCTGGGTTGAAGGTTTGAGGAGTAAAAGTTACACTCACGTTGAAGTAGCTTTGGATAGGATATTTCGACGAGGTCGTGTGCCGAGACGTTTCAGAACTGATGCTGGAACAGAATTTACAGCTTTGGGAATGAAGCCTTTCTATCGTCATTACAACATCACCCATTTTGTTGCGATGAATGAAGTGAAAGCAAACTATGCTGAACGGGTCATCAAAACAATCAAATCTAAAATATTCAGGTACATGAATCACATGAACACCAATCGTTACAAAGATGTGGTTCCTGCGCTGGTACATTCCTACAATAACACGTGGCATTATGGCATCAAGATGAAACCCGCCGATGTTGCATTCAACAATGAAAAGGGGTTGTGGTGGATGCAATACCGTCCAAAGAATAAATTTCGAGAGGGTCCTCAAACCCCGCCGTATCAATTTCAAGTGGGAGACTATGTTCGCATCCCTACAGTGTCAACTGTCTTTTCTCGCGAGTACAATATGCGTTGGACACATGAGGTGTTTGTGGTCGCCGATCGTTTCCGACGGCAAGGAATCAATGTGTACAAAGTTGAAGATCAAGACAATGAAGCTGTGTATGGCACCTTTTACGAAGCGGAATTGCAACGAGTGTCGCGTGACCCCAACAATGTGTGGGAAGTGGATCAGATTCTTCGACGACGAGGTGTACCACCCAACCAAGAAGCTTATGTCTCCTTCAAAGGATGGCCTGCCTTTTATAATCGGTGGATGCCTTACACGAGGGCTCAGAACAACCTTGCCCGTCAACAAGTGCAGAGGCAACAACACCACCAACAACAGCAACAGCAACAGCAGCAGCAACAGCAGCAGCAGCAAAGACGACGGCGGCGGCGGCGGCGATGAGAGCCACTTATGTCACGCTGAGTGATAAAAACTCAGCGTTATTGGGACCCAATGACACCTTTTTTGTGGACACCTATGTCAATCTGCCGCATCCTTGGATACTGCACAATACCGTGGTAGCCCTGCTTGACATTGAAGGACACGTTGTTCCCCGTTTGGCAGACGGGAAAACATTTTATCTGTGCGGTGACTTTGTGGAAAATAGCATGTTGCAATTGGACGATGATAAGATTGGCATGTTTCCAGTCTTGCGTCGATTAACGTTTGACAAAACCTTGACAGTGAAGATTGGAAATGAGATGAAAGAGGCTCATGGCATTCAGGAATGTTTGAATCAAATGCTCTATGTTCCGTGTTCAAGGCAAGAGGTTCACACTTTCCGTCTGTATTTAATCGACACCCATGGACAAATGGTGTCATTTGATCACTTTACACTCAGGTGTACACTTCTAACTACCCATCGAGCCTAACAAAATGGTTGAACCAAGCCAAACGGACATCACCCATCATTTTATGGAGATGGCCGAAGGAAAAGTGACGGATGCTGACCTTGCAGCGTCGGGCCATCGTGGAATGGGTGGTCGTCATTCTCGTCCCACCAATTATCGGATGAGTAGTGTTGGACCTGTGTCTTCTGTTCGACCTGTTCAGAATGTGACAAGTGATGTTGTAGCTTCCGTGGATCAGGCCAAATCTCGCCTTGGGCGGGCTATAAAACTGGATGTCGATCTTGATGGGGATAGTATACCTTCAAAACACCGTACAGGTAACACCTCCTCCTCCTCCTCCTCCAGCAAAAACAAGAAGAAGAAATCAAGTAGTGGGGGGCAAAAAAAGAAAAGAAGCGGTGAAAAGAGGAAAAAGTCGTCTTCTTCATCTTCGAAAAAGAAAAGAAGGAAGTAATGGCTGCCATCCACACTGAATCGGCTGCCATTTTTGGGGCCAAAAGCGTAAATGTGTCAGAAGAGAAGGTGCAATTTGTTGAGTACAAACCTGTAAATCCCATCACGCCCAACACCGTGGTAGAATTTTTAATTCCCGGCCACGGAGACAAGTATGTATCGCTGAAAGACTCGCGGGTTGAATGCCTGATTGAATTCCAAGTCCATGACAGACGATCTTCCAAGAAACCGTTTACTCCGTTGAAGCCTCAGATACCCTTGGGATATCGGGGGAGAAAACGGGAGATTCTTAACCTTGCAAGGCCCGAACGTCCCCCGACTGAAGAGACTGGAGGTGACAAAGAAGCCGCTGCGCGTCGAAGGCGTGCTGCTGCGATACGAAGAAAGCGGTTCAAAAGAGATGTGGTACACGAGATTGATGAGTCGATGATTCCAACCGAGCTTGATGTGGTTCGGGGACCTCAAATTAACCTGAATCAACTTTCTCCGGAAGAACGAGAAGCAGCCATTGAAGAATATGAGGACCAAGTCGATGAATGGAATGCCTTTGCCTCGTCTTATGTGACAGGCACGTATGAGTATATGAACTTTGGCTACCCCATTGATGATATTTTTCACACCATGTGGAATGGTGTGGATGTGTTTTTGAATCAGCAACTGGTGAGCACCACCAACACCATGTATGCGTACAAGGCCTACATTGAAACGATTTTGAACAACACCGCCTCGATGAAAAAGTATCAGCTGAGAAACCAAGGGTACACCGGTCCCGAATGCCACGAGGAAGAGCCTGTCCTCATCAAATCGGATGCCAACCCTTTTGGCGAGTCTGAAGCGATGAAACTTCGCAGAAAATACTTTGAACCCAACAAGGTATATGAGCTTCGAGGTTACCTGTCATCGGACATGTGGAACATCAATGCCTCAGTCCTCAATGGTGTTGAAATAGGACTCAAACTGTACCCCAACAAAGATGCTTTTCGCATGATGACTTTTCCTCCGGGAGTTGAAGCGACGCTTACCCTGAGAGACATTACATTAAAAGTGTGTAAGAAACGCATGTCTCCCAAGATCATCCTGGCCCACAGTGAAGTCCTTGAGAAACATGATGCGAGCTATCCGTTTACCCGGACTGAAGTACGTTCGTTTAATGTAGCCAAAGGGAGCCGTTCAGCCACCATTGAAAATCCTTACCAGTCCAATATCCCTGCTCGCCTGATTGTTGGAATGGTGCGTGCTGATGCCAAGGCGGGCATATTTTCTCGCAATCCCTTAAGGTTTCAGCATTTTGACATTTCTTCAGCTGGCTTTTACATCAACGACGAGCCGATTCCCCGCCGTCCTTACAAACTTGATCCACGTGGTGGTATTTTCACAGAGCCTTTTGTTGAACTATACACGGCTCTTGGTAACATTGGGAAAGAAGATTTAGGAATTAGTCATGAGGAATATTTGAATGGTTGCTTCCTTCTTCCTTTTGATGTTCAACCCACCGCCGCTGGAGATCTTCAGTACATGGCGCGTAGAAGTGGAGGTCATTGCCGTCTTGAACTGATCTTTAAAGAGCCACTGCCTCATAACATTTGTGTGATTACGTATGCCATCTTCCCAGCAATCCTTGAAATTGATTTTGCCCGCAATGTTAGGGTTGTAGACCTGGAAAAACCTCATCGTGTAGCTGCCTTGAAAGGATCAGTAAACAAAGACCAAGCTGCTTTAACAACAGCCCCTGCCACTTAAAAAGAGGTCACACACACACACACACACACACACACACACACATTGAATCCTATGTGCATCACCCTGTTTTTGTTGTTTTTGATGTTGTTTTTGATGTTGTTTAGAAATAAATTGTCCAAAAAAAAAGTTTCTCTCTCTTTGTTGCGCGCGCGGATCACGAATATGATTAAATTTATCACGAAACAGTTTAAACAGTGCACGAAAATGCGTAGAGCATCACGAATACTTTCGGCGTCACGAATACACGAAAGTGCATCACGAATCACTTTTAGAGCGTCACGAACGCACGGAAAGCATCACGAGTACAAAAACAGAAGTCCAATTTTATCTACACTAATTTTTTTTTATTTTTTCTTTTTTTGTCTTATTTTTTTTTGGATTTTTTTTACAACAACAGACACAAAAAGCACACATTTATATACACTGAAGAGAAGTTAGAGAAAGAGCATTTCAAATTCTGCAGGAGGTGTCTCAAATTTTTCAACAAGTTGTTTGAAATTGATGAAAGCACCAACATCCTGCACCAAGATTTTTAGTTTTGCCAAAAAGTCTGAGTCACTACAATTTCTGTAGGCTGTTGTGAAAATGTGATAGAGTTTTACATCCATGTAGCTGATGGAATCAAATCTCTTGGGAGACAAATTGAAATGCAAGGCAGCAAGTATTTCAATTCCTGGCTCTGCTACAAGAGCACAGGACAGTTCCAAACAGAGCATGTTGATGTAGTGTTCTAAGGGGAGGTGGCCCCTTTCTGGCATGCAAAAAGAAGGAGAGTGTGGAAGCAGAAATGGATCCTCCAACTTGTGATGATGGCAATTTCTGAAGAACAAACCAAGAATTTTGATGTAGTCCAAGGCTTTGTACAATTTTGCTGGAAAATCATCCCCATGTTGGGAATGCCCCATCATGAGGATTTCATAAATTTTGACAAAAAAGTTGTCTTCTTTGCGATCTAGTATCCACAAAGTACAAGGACTGATCTCAAGAAAGAGACCAATTTTGAAAAGGTTAGAGGGGGTTGGAGGGATCCAGTGAGCTACCACCTGCAGCTTTTCCTTCATCCATTCTCTCTTTTCCAAGCTTGACAATGTCCCAAAACCCATTGTCAGTGAGAAACTGTATGTAGGATGTCACCATACCAGCATCTTCAGCTGCTCTGAGTACTCTTATCCAAAACACTTCCTTGGAATACTTGCACAGTCCTGCATTGAGGATGTTGTAGACTTCCAGCACATGATTGTACTTGTGAGTGTTGCAGGTATTGGTGATGACATAAAGGGACTCTCTGACCTTCAAAGTAATCTCCAAAGAAATCTTGAAAACATGGTGTGTAGAGAAGTTCCTAGCCAACAGAAGACAAACTCTTCTTTCCTGATTAATGGGTGCCAGGTTACCAGTTGGGAGGTCTTGGATGTCCCCTAAAAAAATGTTTAGGGACTGGTTGTTTTGCAGAAATCTGAAGTAAGCCCAACCAATATGGCACTCAATCACAGATAACCACAGTTTGTCCAAAAATTTGTTGACACACACTTCCTTGTCCAAACTCAGCACCAGAAGTTTGAAGTATTTGTTGCTCCAAGTGCTTTCTTTGTTGTTCTCCAAAAACACTTCCACATCTTGGAAATCCCATCCAAGGAAGATGAAAAGATGCTCAAACACAAAGAATTCAGACAGGAATTCAGCCACTGTGATGAGACTCCTCTCCAACTCCTTCTTCTTTTTCTTCAGGCAGGGGTGTTCCTCTTCATTCTACTGCAACAACAGGGAGAAAATTGTGAATGAGATCCTTACACAGGAGATGAAAGGGTGATTTTGCAGTCATGTCCAGTTCCTTGACTTGTTGATTCAGTTGTTCCACAGGAATATAGCACAGCAGAGCTGCAATGTAAGGCTCAGCCTTGGATGCTGAGTGTGAAATGCCCATGTGAAGGTAAAACTGGGTGAAAGCAGTTACCAGCCAGTTGTGAGGGAGTTCAAGTCTTTGCAAAATGGAATCAAAGCTCTCATCTGTGTCCACCTGATAAGTATACATATGATCTGCTATGGCCCTCTTTCCATAGCAATAAGCAAAGTGCAAAAATTTGGGTAAACTGGGAGGTAGAATGTTTTCCCTGTTGATGACAATCTCATGGATGGAGGCTTCAGGAAACCTTGCCTGGCAACTCTTCATGGCATGTTCTTCTGAGAAGAATTTCTCCTCTGAAGACTTTCCCATGTAGACCCAGTGGTAGAGAATGCCCATCTTACTTGCATTTGCTGAAGTGGAGGTTTTGAGCCTTTTTGCTGCTTGCTCTTGCTTGGCAATGTACTCAATTTTTTCAGTGATTTTTGGCTCACAATTGACCAAATTTAACCATTCCTCCTCTGTCAGATAAACACAAGAATTATAGATGGGAGCTCCACTTCTGGTATAGGTCATGATGTTAACATACCAGTGATCTACTTTGTTGCCTGATTTGATATCTAAATATTTGGAGGACATAAGTTTAATTTTTCCCTTTTCTCTTTCATTGAGTTGGGCAGTGGCTCTACTCATTTCATACTTTAACTTTTTCCAAAGAGTGGTATTGAAACTGACCACACAAGGATCAATTCCTTCTGAACCTTCTTCTGTAGGAAAGATGATAAAGTGGACAAGAGTACCAGAATAACTTACCCTGGTCTTCTCAGAAAGTTGGTAAACCAACTCTTGTTTCTCTTGGTTGAGCTGTTCTTGAGCCATGGTAAATCCAGAATGCAAAGAAGAAGTGCCTGGAGTGCACCTTATGTACCCCAGCCTCCCCATCCCCAAAAAAGGAGAGCATCCAATCACAGGCCAAGGGGGCACTGCTTCTGTCCAATCAGAGCAACTGACCAATCACCTTGGGACCCTGTTTGAATACTAATTTGCTCATTTTCCCCTTTTTTGGAAAGTGAAAAAAAAGAATCCCCACCCACCCAAAAGGATCCAATCAACAACTAAAGGGGAACTGCTTTGCAGCCAATCAGAGTAACCAGCCAATTAAATTTGAGTACTCTTTGAATAGTAAATCCATTTTTTTTTGGGGCTCTTTTTGGTGAACATGGCTAGAAGTGTGATCACTAGTTGGAAAGATTTAAAATGGGAAACTCTGAGATACTTTTTGAATGAAAATATCATTCTTGCTGTGTTTTCTGAAGAGGATTATTTCAAAGATACAACTGGATTTACTGATCCCATCAGAAGGGAAAATCCTCTGTGGCACAGTTCCTACATTGGAGAAGACATTTTGAGAGAATTTGACAAACATGTTCACAGGAAAAAGGCAATCTGGATGAACCTCATGTCCAGGGTGAAATTGTCTGACATCAAGTTCATCTTCTCTTTCCTCTCTCAAAGGCAGCCCAATGAAGGGAAAATATTTCCCATAACATTTACAGAATGCTGCTTTTGTGGTGAAGTGAAATGGCAGGACTTACATCCAAGGACCATTGAAAAGGATACTCATTTGATTCCAGGAGGTCAGACCTGTGATGCCTGTGCAAAGGAAGGTTACACAGAACAAGAGAAAGAAGAAGCCTTTTCTCAGACAATCATCACAGGACTGTGATTATTGCCAAACTTTGTGTTCTAATCTTCATGGGAAAAGGTACTGTGATTTTTGCAGGAGAAGGATGCACAAAGAGTGCCTGAGGTGCAAACTTCCCTTTCCCACAAAACTCAGTTTTGCATTGGATCCTGCCAGATGTAACAAGTGTTTCAAGCAGTACCTGAGGAGAAAGACTCTGGCCTTGGAAAGAAAAGTTGAAAAGAAAAGCAAGGACACAGGAGACAAGTATGTGCACATCAGCAAGGACTGCTCAATTGAACTACCTGTTGAGCAAAAAAAGAGTTCAACTCAAAGACCTTCACACCTCTCTGTTGGGCAGCTTACTTTATGAAAGAGAGCAGCTCTACAGATTGCTTGAACTGATGGGGGAGAACAATTTAACTGTCCAGGAGAAAGTTGAATTGGATAACATTGGTCAAACTCTGAGCCACTTGACTCACCAAATCAGAATTCATCACAGGAAGATTGTTGAAGTTGAGACTGCTGAGAAACTGTTCACTGCAGAATTGCTGCAATGAATGATGAAAGTGACAGTGCCTATGAATCTGATGGAGAGCTGTTGATATCTGTAGCTCTTTGCCCTGAAGAAGAAGACAGTGACCCAGGAGTAAGTTTGAAAACACCTTGTAACTTGTGTGAATCCCTTGAAAAAAGCTGGAAAAGGAGGTGGAAAATCTACTGTCCTGTGTTCATTGAGAACACCTACCTGGAGTCCATTGACTTTTTCCACAATAGTTTTTTCAACTACAGGCATTGGCTGGAGATCATCAACAGTTACCAAAGGCTGTATGACTTTTTGGCTCATTTTGATCAGCCCACCAATGAAGAGCAGAGGAAATTTTGGCTCCAATTTGAGTCTCATTTGTGCCTCCGCTACAGGATTCCTCCTGGTGTAAGTCCAGCCAGTCTGATCCTGAAGCAGCCAAGACTGGTGATCCACAGGAAGCAGCAACCCCAGGGTCATTCCTATTTGGATTTATCTGTCTTGCACAGTCAACTACATGTTGGGACTATTCAGGATGTGTTTGTGTGAAGGTAAGCAATGGTTGACACTGAAGAAATAAAAATACTGACCCCTGTCAACATCTATCTAGCAAGAGAAAGGAACTCCAGAAAGAGATTTATATCAAGGTGTCATGTTGATTTGATACCAGATCCTCCTTTAGAGTGTGCAGCTATTGACTTTGTGGACTCAAACATTCTATTTTTCATCAGACACTTGACCCAGTTGATGAAAAAACATCATCCCTTTTGCAGTCTGTTTATTGAAAGAACCAACTTGCACAGATTCTTGGGACTTGAACAATTTCAGGCTTTTAGGAGATGTATTGGTCCTGATCTGTTGGAAGAGGAGTGTACTCTTCAAGAGGATCAATTTGGTGACACTTGGACAAAGGCTAGAATCAACTCTAGACATTGGAACAACTCTTGGTTCTATAGTTCACAGGTGTCTCATAGAAATTCAGGGCTACTCCCTCCAGAGTTGAGACAGGGAAGAGAGATTGGACTCTTGGTGTTAGAATCCCTTCATATAGATCCTGATTTGTGGAGTAGAGTACTGGGAAGATATTACATTTCTTCTGAGTTTTACTGTTACCTGTATGGTTTCAACTGCTTGAGCTTTTGCATAGACACCCAGCTCATGAAAATTACCATTCTTTACAAGAAATCCTATGGTTTGTGGCACAGAGCCCATGAAATCTGTTCTTCTGGAATCCAAGAGTGTCTTCCTTCTTGCATAGCACATCTTCCCTTTCCCTCACTCAAAGACTTGTGTCTTGTTGTTTTGTTCATGAAAAGATACAACAGATTTTGGAAACTTCCCCTGGATTATTTGCAAAAACAAAGAGCTGTGCAACTACACACTCTGATGAACAGATTTAATCTGCTCTGAGGAAAGAGAAGATAGCTATGCTTTGCATGTTTCAATTGATCCAGGAAGAGGAAGATCAGTGCTTGTTTTTTGATTTGACTTATTGGTTTCAGGCTGACTTCACCCACAGTTTTTTATTTTTTTTGAACTATCTTGGAACTCTGTTTGGACATAGGCTATGGATGGTAACCATTGAAGGTTACATAAGAACCAGACACAAC
>JAAUYE010021159.1_pt1 | contig 21717 bp, 18 predicted proteins | sample 7278081 | NCBI WGS metagenome assembly JAAUYE01 (sample SAMN14350131, study PRJNA611818) | marine sediment metagenome | isolation source: surface marine sediment (0.6m) | place: French Polynesia: Moorea | collected 2018-08
GGTCCGGATCAAAGTCTGCGTCGTGAATCGGCCAAGGCCGGCGTCCCGGCCATCATCTACGAGGCCGGCGAGCCCTACCGTTTCCAGGAAGACGAGATCGATGCCGGCGTAAAGGGCGCCAGGAACGTCCTGGCCTACCTGGACATGATCGATGCTCCTGAACAGGAAGTGCCGGAAACCCGAATCTATGAGCGATCGCGGTGGGTTCGCGTGCCACTCGAGCACGGCGGGTTCTTTTTCCCCGATGTCGCACTCGGCGCCAGGGTGGAACCCGGCGATCAACTCGGCCGGATCATTGACCCGCTGACGGACGCGGAGTTTGCCGTGGTCAGCACCGTGTCCGGCGAGGTGATCGGCATGGCCCTGGCACAGCCCGTATTGATGGGCTATGCCCTGTTCAACATCGCCTGGCACGAGTAAGACAGTTACGCCCCTGCCAGCGTCTCCGCAATCCAGTTGTCGACGCGCCGCTCGAGCAGCTGCAGCGGCATTGCTCCCCCGGTCAGAATCGTGTCGTGGAAAGCGCGAATGTCGAACTGATCGCCCAGCGCCTCCTCGGCGCGGGACCGAAGTTCCTGGATCTTCATCATGCCGACTTTGTAGGAGGTTGCCTGACCGGGCAACACGATGTAACGCCGAACCTCCGACTGCACACTTGCCAGCGGCTCAGCCGAGTTCTGCAACATGAAATCAACGGCTTCCTGCTCGGACCAGCCTTTGCTGTGCAGACCCGTGTCGACCACGAGCCTTAGAGCACGCCACATCTCACTCGACAAGCGGCCGAAGTTCGAATAGGGGTCGTCGTAGGCGCCCATCTCCAGCGCCAGCAGCTCCGAGTACAGCGCCCAACCTTCGCCGTAGGCGCCGAATCCGGCCTGCGTCCGGAACGTCGGCACGTTTTCGAGTTCCTGGGCGATCGAATTCTGCATGTGATGGCCCGGATTGCCTTCGTGGTACGCCACAACCTCGAGTTGCGGTAACGGCATCGCGTTCATGTCCGAGAGGTGCATGTAATAGATGCCGGGCCGCGAGCCGTCCGGCGTACCAGATGCATAGTGCTGCGCCCCGCCGTCTTCCTCACGGTACGACTCGACGCGCTTCACGACGAGGTCCGCTTTGGGCAACGTCCCGAAGTAATCGGGCAGGCGCTCGTTGATAAACGCGAGCTTCTCTTCGACTTCGGCAATGAATTCCTGCCGGCCTTCGTCCGTGTTCGGCTTGTAGAACTGTGCATCGTCACGAACGAAATCGAAGAACTCCTGCAAATCGCCTTCGAACCCGACTTCCCGCTTGATCGCCTCCATTTCGCTGCGCAGACGAGCAACCTCGGCCAGGCCGACTTCGTGAATCTCGTCCGCCGTCAGATCCGTAGTCGTGTAGGTCGTAAGCAGATGGTTGTAATAGGCAACACCGTTGGGCAAAGACCCGACGCCTGAAGGTTCCTCGTCGGTGTTCTGCATGTCGGCCTCGACCCACGCGATGAGATTTTCATAGAACCCCTGGAAATCGCCGACCAGTGCAGCCCGTGCCGACTCGCGGAAGGCATCGGCCTCCTCGGCAGTGATCTTTTCGGCCTCAACCAGGCCATCGATCTTACGATTGGCGTCCGTCCAGAGCGCAGAATCGTCACCCTCCGTGAACGGCACCCCGGTGATGACGGCCCGAGCCTGCTGCAACACGCCCTCGTAGGCGAAGCGCGGCGGCCGTACGCCGTTTTCCGCATACCGCTGGGCGCGTTCGAGAAGCTGATTTAACAGACGAGCAGCCTCACCAAGCCGCTTGATGTACGCCTCCATGTCGCTGGGCTCGTCAACCCGGTGAAAATTGCTCATGAAGGTCGGGAGAAACGCCTGCGGCCCGAAGAACTGCGTGAACATGTAGCCGTTGCCGCGAAACTCCTGCCCCGCCAGCGCCTGTTCGTACTGGTACTTCCAGATGTCGTAGGAGATCTGCGCGTCTGAGGTCAGGGCTTCGTAGTCAAACGCCTGCTCCATGGTCTCCACGGTCTGGCGCTGCCATTCGAGCTGGAGGTCCTCGGCCTCCTCCGACGCGTCATCCAGTTCATCGTAGCGATCCTTGCGGCCGATGAAGGTCAGCTGCGCCGGACTGAACTGCAACTGCTCCTCGTATCGCTCCTCGAACCAGGCGTTCAGCCGCTCGGACTCGGTTTGTGCCGCCTCTTCCGTGGCCTCTTCGGCAACCGGCTCGGATGTTGGGGCCTCCTGCTTGCTGCAGGCTGCAACAGACAGGAAAACCACTAACCACAGGATGTTCTTCTTCATGGCGCCCTCGATCAACAGGGATAAAGCCCCGCATTCTATCGCGGATAGGGGCGCCGATTCATGCGAGTTCAGTCGCGGACGAAGTCGAGGTGACTCAGATCGGGCCGGTGTGGGCGCTCGCGCTGCAGCTCCATGTCGTATATCGCCTGTCCGAGGTGGCGCATGAAGGGGAAGCCGACTTCGTCGTACTCGTAGGTATCGTCGTTGAAGGTCTGGTTAGCGTTGACATGGATCGTCGCCGCGAGGATGAACTCGATGCCATTGTCGAGATCGACGATATAGGCCGCATCGGTCAGGAACCCGTAGGCATCGCCGACCTTGTTGAAGATCCGAATATTCTCCGGAATCGCCCACGCATCTCCGCCGAACATCAGGAATTTCACGTAGCCGTCGGGATAGCGTTCGGCATCGGCATACTCCGGGATGCCGCTGTCGCCCGGATAGGCCGACATGTTGCGATACAGGAAGGCGTAGTCGTCTTCGCTGAGCCTGAAGCGCGTATCCGAATCGACTGCATCGGGAAACATCAGCGCCTTGATGACGTCGTGCTGGGCCTGCAGCGGATAGGCATTCTTGGTCGCAAAGTCTTTCGGTCGCTCGAGCAGCTCGTCGCCGACGACCTCTGCCCTGCCCAGCGGGATCGGCTCCGGCGCCGTAAAGTCGGTCCCACTGTACATGGGCGCCTGCTCATAGATGACCGTATCGTCGTCGATGAAGCGTACCGGGCCCGTCCGGCGGTTCTCGTCGACACCGAGCTCTATTTCCAGGCGATGCATGATGCGGGTGCCGTCGAAACCTGCCTCTCGCAGACGTTCGTTAAGCGGCTCCTGGCCGAGAAACTCGTACAGCCGGTTGAAAGCCTCGTTGTCGCTGACGAGCAGAATCTCGCGTACATAGCGGCCAATCGACTTACCGGCCCTGGCGTCCCCCGCCAGCATGGTCGTGTCGCGGTCGAGCCCGTCGACGTCGAACTCGCCGAGTTTCTCCAGTGCCAGCACAGCTGCCGGGAGCTTGACCGTGCTTGCCGGGTAAAAGTACTCGTCGGCGTTCAACCGATAGTTGAAAGATATGAAAGACGGCCGGTTGTCGGCATCGCGGTCGATCCGCGTATAGATGATCTGCACCCGGTGCTTTTCCGGGTCATCGAGCACGGCCGAAAAGTGCTCGCGCTGCGATGCCATCAGGGCTTCTAGCGACCCATCCCAGGTGTAGGGCTTGTCGCAGGCAGTCAAGCCCAGCGCCATCAGTCCAACCCAGGCAATAAGTGCATGTAGAGCCTCCGGCATGGAAAAAGACGATCGCATTAGCGAGAATCGTAACAAATCAGGAACAAGGACCTGCATTGACTGACCCGTTGAGAACTGAAAGGCGCGGCCTGCTCGGGAAGATTGCCGACCACATGGAGGTTTTTGTGTCGTTGGCTGCATTAATTACCGCCGTCGCGGCCGTGGTCATTACGCTGGAACAGACCAAGGTCATGCGGGAGGAAGCTGAACTCGAGCGCAACAACGCACGCATCAGCGTGCTGCCGTCCGTCTGGTTATCGACCTACATCGGCGATGCCGAGGGAGAATCGTATTACAAGGTCGTATTGACCAATAAGGGCCTGGGGCCGGCCGTGATCGAGCGCTTCGACGTCACCTACCAGGGCGAGCCTGTTTACAACTGGGACGAGTTGGCGAGAAAAATGGCTGCCCACGTCGGCAGCGAGAAGTCCTTTGAAAACGACACCCTGCGAAGTTCGCGGTCCCCGGTCAGCCCGGGACTCATGCTGGAAGCCGGCGGAGAAGCGTTCCCTATCCAGGTTAACGGCAGCATGGAGCCCGACGGAATTCTCCTCCTGCTGCGCGCTTCGCGGGATATGCGCATCCGTCTGTGCTATTGCTCGCTCTACCGGGAGTGCTTCCGCTCAGAGCTGTTTCAACGCCCAGAGCCGGCAGAAACTTGCGGAAATTCCGAGAAACCCTTCATAAGTCACGGGTTTTTCAAGAATTAATAGCTGCTTTAAGAGAGGTTGAGGCATGACGCCGGAGGTGCACGGACCCAGGTTCCAGCTTTACTACTGGCCACTTCCGTTCCGGGGCTGCTTTGTCAGTTATCTCTTTGCCTACCGGGATGTTCCGCTGCTCGAGGTTGCGGATTTCGACACGATCGTCGAGATGAAGGGCCTGGATCCCGGCGAGCAGGACGTTCCCTTCATGGGCCCGCCGGTACTGCGCGACCTCGAATCCGGCCGCACTCTAAGCCAGATGCCGGCGATCGTGCTTTATGCCTCTCGCGAACTCGATCTCATACCGGAAGATCCATTCGATGCCGCGATGGCCATGAAGGTCCTCATGGACTGCAACGACGTGCTGATGGAGATCTGCCGTTATAACGGCTCCAGCATGTGGGCGCGTGAGGATTGGTCCGAGTTTCGCTCGCGCCGCCTCCCCCGCTGGCTGGGTATCTTCGAGGAGTCGCTGAAGCGTGGCTTTATTGGAAAGGACCTTGCCACCTTTGCCGACATCGGCGTTTACGCGCTGTTTGGCAACATGACCCGATGCCTGCCGAATCTGGAGGCGGATGTTCTCGAGCACGCTCCCGGCATTCATGCCCTGTGCGAGGAGATCGGGGCACAGCCGTCACTCGCGAAGTATGTTGCGGCCCAGGAGCAAACCTACGGCAACCTCTACTGCGGCGGCCAGATCGAAAAGTCGATTCGCAAAATGCTGGCGATGGATGCGAACAGGGCCGACTCGTGACAAGTCGGCCCCTGCTGCGCATCAGGTCAGTCCTCGCCTGCTTCGATGTAGTGCTGGTCCAGGAACTCAATTAGCGCGTCCGCCCAGGCGCGGAACGCGCGGCGCGCGTCGGCGCGATTGGTCACGCGGTTACTGCGAACGCCGAAACCCCCAGTACTCCGGGCAGCCCGACGGTCAATAGCACGCCCGATGATGTCGCCACTGTAGGAGTCATACAGCTCCATGAACAGCGTCGCCGCACCCGAGTTCTTGGTGTAGGTCCTGGTTCGACCCGCACCACCGGTGTCCGGCGCCGTGATATCGAGATCGATGATCGCGGGTCTCAGGATAAGCACATCCTCACCCACGTAGTTGACTACCTCGAAGCCGGCCGCCTCCAGCTGCTCGACGAACACATCGATGAAAATGTCGGCAACATCACTTTTAATGCGTTCGACGTCACTCGCCCGCACGTTCCCCGACCGCGAACGGTTCTGATCCTGCTCCCAGTTGCTCCGGAACGCGACGAACGGCTCCAGGATCGAAACCCGCTTAAAGACACTGAAGTCAGCTTCCGGGTCGATATAGGCAATTGCGACATCGCTGTCCTCAACCGCAACCAGCCCATCCCAGGTGACTTCTGGCGCTTCGTGCTCATCCGCCTGAACTACCAACGGCGCGAACAGGAATGATGCCAGCGTAAGAAAAGAAAATGCTGTGTGATGGCTTTGCATGCTTCCCCCTTATGTTTGTGGAATCTGCTTCAAAAGATAATTGCCGCTACTTGAACTGCATGTTGATGCCCATGTAGAGCTGGAATTCGGGTTGCCCTGCACCTTTGCTCAGCACAGTGAACTGCGGCTCAACAAAGAAGTTGAATACGACCTTTTCTGTAGGGACCACCTTGCCAATGCCGAGGGCGAACGGCACATGGTATGTGTCATTTTCAAGATCGAATACAAAGACCGGCGCGCCGCGGAGGTAATTGCCTTTACCAAGCTGGAAAAAGTAGAACGGTTGCGCGGCGAGCACGCTGGTGTCCGGTCGGCTGCTGCTGCCGGCGACGTCCGTGCGATAGGTGAGCAGCGCACCCCATTGAAAGAAACTCGAAGTGGCGTCGAAATACACGGCGGCAAGTCCGGCCTGCGTCTTGCCGCTACCCGTGGCATCCTCGCTGGCCGTGTCGAATACGAACTGCGGGCCAACACCGAAGCTACGTGCGGGGTTGCCGGTATCAAACAGGTAAGCGAAGAAGACGTCGGCATCGCCCACACCGGATTCTGTGGAGTTCGGCCCGGTCGGCACGCGCGAAAACGGTAGCGACGCCCGCATCAGCCACCTGCCAAAGGGCTGCGCGTAGCGCAACACGAAGTTGTTTGCGTTTTCGTCGATGCCGGACAGCTCCGGAATATAGTAATTCTGGATATTGAACGCCCTGAAATTAGCAAGCGGGTTGTTTGCCTGCGCGGCGTGATCGCCACCGGCCTGTTCGTCGCCCGTGCCACCCTCCTGGGCATATGCCGCTGCGGCGCTGCACAGCAACAGAACCAGCGAAAATCGAAGTGCTGTCATGCTCATTATCTCCTGCCCTATATCTTGCCCGGCTCGTACGGATCCGGGGTGCCTGGTTGGATGGGCGGCTCTTCTTCGAGCGTCGCCTGGAACTCCACGATCTTCTCAAACAACACCGGCAGGAGTGTCTTCTTCACCTTTTGACCCCCTCAGTCAACCGGGTACTTCGCAAACCAGGCCAGTATGTGATCGATTTTCGTGATCAACTGGCTTGGACGGCTCGCGATGTTGTGCGGCGCGTCGGGCACCTCGACAAGCACCGTGTCGATACCCCTTATCTTCAGTGCCCCGTAAAGCTGCTTGGACTCCGAGATCGGGGTCCGCAGATCTGCCGTACCCACCATGACCATGGTCGGCGTCTCGATGTTTCCAACCAGGCTTACTGGAGAGAACTTCATGTAGGTCTCGACATTCTCCCAGGGTTGCCCTGCTATACGGTAGTCGGCGTACATAAAGTAGTTATCGGCCGTCAGGGTCTTCGAAATCCAGTTCAGGATCGGCTTGATGACCGCGGCTGCGCGAAAGCGATCGTTCTTACCGATGATCCACGAGGTCATGATGCCGCCGGCGCTGCCTCCGGTGACGTACAGGCGGTCCTCTGCCGTAACACCTGACTCGATCAGGACATCCACACCGTCCATGACGTCCTGGTAGTCGTCGCCGGGGTAATTGTTGTGGAGAAGATTGCCGAACTCCTCGCCGTAGCCCGTGCTGCCCCGCGGGTTGGGATAGAAAACGACATAGCCAGCCGCGGCGTACAACTGAATCTCGGGCGAGAAACGTGCGCCGTAGTTGGATATGGGCCCGCCCTTGTTCTCGACGAGCAATGGATAGGGTTCTGACGGGTCATGCCCGGCCGGTTTCACTACCCAGCCCTGGATGTCGCGGCCGTCCACGGACGACTGGTACCAGAGCTCCTCGACCGTTCCGAGGTCCCGCCACTCCAGCAGGCCGGCATTGAAATCCGTAATGACATTCGGGTCACCCCGCCGAGCCCCGACTATTGCGAGTTCTGCCGGGCGATACGCAGTGACGTGCGTGTAGGCGATGGCGCCGTTACCGGCGACTGAGAAAGAACCACCGCCATACGGCCGGCCGATCGTCGTACCACCCAGGTCGGTTGCGATATCCCGAGCTCGGCCGTCCAGCGTTGTATATCCGATCCTGGTGTCACCGCGGTCGTCATACTGGTAGTAAAGACCGTCGCTGTCGTCGTTCCAGGCCGGGGCCGATACGGATCGATCGAAGTCGCTCAATAGCTCGCGCTTTCCCGTGCCATCGACATTCATGACGTGCAGCTTCGAGACCTGGTAAGTCTGCACCTTGTCCTCGTAGCTCGTGTAAGCAATCTTGCGCCCATCGGGTGAAACCACTGGCTCCGAGTCGGGTCCCTGCCTGTCAGTCAGAGCGACGACCGCACCGGTCTTGACCGAGACGCTGTAGATTTCGGAGTTGCGGAAATTCAGTTCCCAGTCGTCGTTGCGATTGCCCGAAAAAATCAGCGAATTTCCGTCCCTCGACCATTGTGGGGTACCGCTGTGGCGGAAATTGCCGCTGGTCACCTGACGCGGCGCACCGCCGAGTGCCGAAATGACGAAGAACTGCTCGAAGCCCGGTTCCATGTAACCGGAGCCGTCGGTCTCGTACTTCAGACGTGCCGTTACGCGTGGCTCTTCGGACCACTCGGCATCGTCGGGTTTCTCCGGGGCTTGCACCAGAACAACCGGCTCTTCGGGCACCAGCATCCGGAAAGCGATCTGGGTCCCATCCGGCGACCAGCTTAGGCTCTTTGGTGAACGGTCCAGCTGCGTCAGGCGCGTGGATTTTCCGCTAACGACCCAGGCGACGAAGATCTCGGTGCCATTGTCGGACTTGCTCGTGAAGGCAACTCGGCTACCGTCGGGCGACCAGGCAGGGCCCGACTCGTTCACGTCGCGTCCGGTTAACGGGGCGTTGTTGCGGCCATCGGTATCGGTCAGCCATATCCGGGACCACGTGCCATCGGTCATGACATCCATGCCATTGCGCACGTAAGCCACTCTGCGGCCATCCGGTGAGATCTGAGGGCTGGAGACCCACTCCAGGTCGAAGACGTCCATGCGCTCGAACGGCTGCAGATCGTCGGCCAGGGCGGCCACTGGAGCCTGCAATAGCACTACGATCAGTATCCATGGAAGTCGCTTCATCGAATGGCCTGTCGATTTGGGAAACGCAAAGTGTAGCGGCTGGAACTGGCGGATCCAAAATGAAAAAGGGCCCTGGTCTGCAGCCCTTTTCCAGGGTTGGCGGATGCGTGTTGCGGCATGTACCAGATTGGCGACGTGTATGCCCGCTCTGGTCCAATAGCTGCGGCTTTCGTCCACCACACCTAGGGGGCGACTACCCTTATGTCCTCGTTGCCTGGCGGCAGCTCGAACATCATGCCGTCCGCGGTGATGACCGTGCCGTCGGGAAGGTCCCGCGAAAAGATCTTGGCGAACAGCGCGTTCGAGGGTGGTGGGACCAGGTGATACAGGGCAAGCTTCCGTACCCCGCTCTTTTCAACCAGCTCCGGCAAATCGTCCGTGTGCAAGTGGTAGTCCTGGATATCGTGCAGGATGTTCTCCATTCGCGTGCCGGTAGAGGCCTGCTCGAGGGTGCTGATAATGGGCAATGAGAGGACATCCTGGAGCAGTAGGTCCGCACCGGTAGCCGCGTCAATGAGGCCCTGCGTCAAAATGGCGTCACCACTGACCACGACGGACCTGCCGCGATAGTCGAACCGGTACGCGACTGCAGGACGTATTGGATCGTGGTTGACCTCGTAGCTGGTGACGGTCATTTCGCCAAACTCCTGCGACGTGCCCGCCTCCATCAGGCTTGCCTGCATTACCCCGAGATGGGGAGGCAGCAGCTCTTCTCCGTGATGAGCAACCCGATACGTTGAATCCAGCCGATACGCTGCGGTCAGACCTTCGACCACCTCCGCCACACCGGGAGGACCAAAGACCAACAATGGCTCAGGGCGGCCGGCAACCCAGGAATTGAGATTAAAATCGGGAAGCGCGGCGATATGGTCGGAGTGAAAGTGGGTGAGAAAAACTGCTTCCAGCCGTTCCAAAGGCAATTGAGCCAGCATGGCAACCCGGATAGAGCCGGCGCCAACGTCAGCCAGGTAGAGCGATTCTCCGGCAAGAATCGCAACGCAGGCTTGAGCGCGGTTCGGGTCCGGGATGGGTGAGGATGTGCCGCACATGAAGACCTGCAGGCCGTCGAACTCACTCATCGGCGGTGGCTGGTTCATGGCAGCAGTGGCCGCCCGCTCCAGCAGCCAGTCCTGCCCGGCGCGGGAGTTCCACACACCGACCCCAATGACGATGGCGAGAATGCCAACGCCTGCCAAGAGCTTGAATACCGTCTTGATGATCGCAGTCCTCTAGCCAGTGGATTTCTTATATAGTACCCACAGAATACATTTGCCGATCAATGGAACTGTTTACATGTTTGTAACAAGAGGTATCACTCGTTGCCTGCTATTGCTGGCACTATTCGTCGCCCCGCTCGCTCAGGCGGACGGGCTCGATGACATTCTCGAGCGCGGTACGCTGCGCATTGGCATCGCCGAGTTTGTGCCCTGGGCCATGCCGGCCGAACGCGGCGGGTATGTCGGCTATGACGTCGATCTTGGCAACAGAATTGCCCAGGACATGGGCGTCGGCGCCGAATTCAAGGTGTACGAATGGAAAGACATCATCCCGGCCCTGGAGGCGGGTGAAGTCGACATGATCGCGGGCGGCATCGTTGTAACGCCACAGCGAGCGCTGCGCGTCAGCTTCACCCAGGCCGTCGCGATGTCCGGGGCCGGAATGGCGACCAATACTGCCATGACCAGCGACATCGAGACGATGGAGCAGCTTAACGACCCGGACATCGTGATCGCCACGGTCACCGATACATTTTCGGAAGGCGTTGCTCGCTCGGTGTTCGACAAAGCGGAAATCCACTCTCACACCAGCAAGAATGACGCGGAAAAGGAACTCCTGGAAGGACGAGCGCACGTATACATCACCAGCTTACCGGCCGTGCAGTTTCTCGTCACAAACAATAGCGACGTGGTCGATTTGCCGTTGAACGATCCGATCGTCGGTTGGGCGGAGGCCATTGCAGTACAGAAAGGCGAGCAGGAATTGCTCAACTTCCTCAATGCCTGGGTGACGGCGCACACGGCCGACCGCTGGGTCGATGCCACGCGCGAGTACTGGTTCGAGTCGCGCGACTGGGTAGAGGCCGTCAAGCGCTGATGCGACTTATCCACCTCATTGCCGTTATAACGTTCGCCGCAGCTCTGTCATGGGCCGTATCTGCGACCGCGCAGGAGACGGCGCCCGAAGAGCCGACCGAAGCCGACACCCCTGATGCGGCTGCTGCTGCCGATTCGGACGTTCCGACAGAAATCCCGGAAGAGCTCTTCGAAAGCCCCTACATGGATGAGATCAGGGTCATTGTCGGCCCTCAGGGCCAATCGCTGTATGAGCTACAGCGGGAAGAAGCGGAACGGGTGAGAGCAAGCGTTTACGCCGAGATGCGCCTGCGGGAGCGCCAACAGGAAGAAATCGCCTGGCGCCAGGCTGACCCGGACCTGCAAAACCCGGGATCTCGTATCAAGTGGGGTTACAGCCCGCAGGCCGAGGCCCGCATGCGCCGCTCTGACCAGTTCATGTTCGACAGGCCGGCCGGCGACACCTTGCCTGCGACGGTATTTCGCGTCGAATTCTGAGGCCAGGCAGCGCCTACTTCGTGTCGTCCTCTTCCGTGCTTTCGGTCCCGACGGGCACCTGGCGCAGTGGGCGGCCAATGACCGCACGGCGGATGGCGTCTGCCGGACTTTCGCCGGCCAGAGGCTCCATATCCTGTTCCGGGATTACGATTCTGTACTTCATAGCCGATAGTCTAGCAACGCTGCATCTGGCCGGAAGTGCGTGGGTCACAACTACAGCCCCTGACCGGCCTCGGTCGTTTCGGTCAATACGGCTAGACATACCTCCGGCACCGCATATATTCCTGAGCCCATGGAACCCGACAGGCTGTTCAGGTTGAAAGATCGCCCCGAGGAGACTGCGCATAGTGGGGCGTAAGACGACCGGCAAGTACGCCAGCGGCGCGGAGATGCCGTTTTTCGAGCGCTACCTCAGCGTATGGGTCGCCCTTTGCATCGGCGCCGGTATTCTGCTCGGCCGTTTCTTTTCGCCCGCCTTCGATGCCCTCGGTGCAATGGAGGTGGCGCGCGTCAACATTCCTGTCGCGGTGTTGATCTGGCTGATGATCCTGCCGATGCTCCTGAAGATCGACTTTCAGTCGCTCAGGGAAGTACGGCAACACTGGAAAGGGGTTGGCGTCACGCTGTTCATCAACTGGGGCGTCAAGCCCTTTTCGATGGCGTTGCTTGCCTGGATCTTCATCCGCAACGTATTCGCCGGATGGCTGCCGGCCGAACAACTCGACAGTTATGTCGCCGGGCTGATCCTGCTGGCGGCGGCACCGTGCACTGCCATGGTGTTCGTGTGGAGCAACCTCAGTGACGGCCACCCCGGCTTCACGCTGTCCCAGGTCGCGCTAAACGACACCATCATGGTGATTGCATTTGCGCCGATCGTCGCGCTGCTGCTCGGAATCTCCTCGATTACGGTGCCGTGGGAGACGCTTTTCCTGTCGGTCGTCCTGTACATCGTCTTGCCGGTCATCGCCGCAAGCCTCTGGCGCCGGTACCTCATGCGCTCGGGAGACGGCGAAGAACGCCTGAAGCGTGTGCTGGAGCGCATGCATCCGATATCACTCTCAGCCCTGCTAATTACCCTGGTCTTGTTGTTCGGCTTCCAGGGCAGCCAGATCGTCGAAAAGCCGGTGATCATCCTGCTGCTCGCCATCCCTATCCTGATCCAGGTGTACTTCAACTCGGGCCTGGCCTACTGGCTCAACAGGAAGTTTGGCGTCGCGCATTGTGTGGCGGCGCCGTCCGCACTGATCGGCGCAAGCAATTTCTTCGAACTTGCTGTCGCCGCGGCAATCAGCCTGTTCGGTCTGCAATCCGGCGCCGCGCTGGCCACGGTCGTCGGAGTGCTCGTTGAGGTTCCTGTAATGCTCTCCGTCGTGAGGATCGTGAACTCGAGCAAGGCCTGGTACGAGCGCGGCCAGCCCGGTCCGGGAGTGCCCTGTTCCGACAGTCCGGGCCAAGATCGGTCTGACGCTGTCGAAACACCAAATTGTTAGTCTGCTACTCCACTAGCGTGGCCTTGGGAAAAGTCCATGAGCCGTCAAAGAAAAGGCCGGCCCCATGATTGGGACCGGCCTCTTTTTGAGTAGTAGCAGGGGTGCGCTATGAGAATCAACTGCAGATCGACATTGAGCCATTTCCGCTGGTTGCCTGACGCCCAGTCTTCAGCGATACCGATACTCCTGGTCCCGGATACGCTTTACATGCATACGAAATCGTCGTCACCCAGTGGCTCGCAATGATCCGCCCAGCCGTAGGCGCGCCAATACTCGACCAGGTTCAATTTGGTCACAAGGTCCTTGAATTCCGGCAATTGCCTGACTTCGGACATGACGGGATACCAGAGCGCGCCTATTCGAATAGGACTAATAAGCACATCTTCGCCTTTGGCTTTCAATGCTAATTCGGGATCGCCGAAAAACGCCGACGCCAGGGCAATATCGTGAAGCTTTCTCGGCCATTGCAAACTCTCATCCCGATACACGCCTCGCAGAATAGCCAGCGCCCGCTCGGGCGAGCCAACAGCAGCCAATAATGGCTCATGCAGGCCTATATAAGCGAGACTGGTCTTCGGCATCGCCAGAATCGCCGCCTTGAGCGCTTCAGGGTCCTTTTCATTCAATGCAATATCCAGCTTGTCCTGGGCGTCATCCAGTATGAAATCCGGATTAGAACTAACTCCTTGTCTCCAGAACCTGATTTCTCGTGCTTCTGCAATGCGTCCTTGCGCCATCCTCACGTGCCAAAACAGCGGCACCGGGCGACCGTCCAGCGGCTCCAGTGATCTGGCAATCTCAAACTGCTTTTCAGCCAAAGACGTACGACCGCTTCGCATCAGCATGATGGCGTACCTTGCCACGCTTGGTCGGTCCTCCAGCAGCTCTATCGACCTTGTAAGAACTTGCTCCGCACCGATCCAGTCCAATTGGGCGGCCCGAATATTCCCCAGAATGGAAAGAGCGGCAGACGATTCAGGGTTAAGCCGAACCCCCTCTGTTGCAAGCTCGTTGGCCCTTTTCATTACATTCGACACCTCGTCGGCGTCGGCATCCCACACATCGTTAAGGACAAAATTACCCAGCTCCGACCAAGCCGCCGCGTAGTTCGGGTCAAGTGTTATCGCTCGATCAAGAAGCTGCATCGGGTTTTGTACTCCTGGATCGAACCAGTCACTGCTCAGGGCTTGCAGATAAGCCTCATAGGCATCCACATTCTGCGTACCCGCACCGCGAAAGGCGTTGACGCCACCAACACCCAGTCTCACACCAAGAGATCCGGCTACCGACGTTGCAATTTCTTCCTGCATCTCAAATATTTTCTGCAGGTCACGATCAAAAGATTCCGACCAGATAGTGAATCCATCTGTTGCATCCGTGAGCTGAACGGCAATTCGAATTCTGCTTCCTTCTTTACGGACGCTTCCCTCTAGAATCGTTTCGACATTCAGTATCTCCCCGATCGAATTACTGTCCTCCTGTGCGTAGGCATTCGAAGAGGTTCGACCGGCAACGCGTAACCCGTCCAGGTGCTGCAACTCGAGGCGCAACTCATCTGCGATGCCATTTGCAAGGTACGCCTGGTCTCCGTCGGGGCTGATATCTTCGAAGGGCAACACGGCAATGGAACGGTTACCGGCGTTTAGGCCGACGTCATCGATTTCGAGCAGGAACTTGTCAACGGCAAAAAAGACCACCGCAAGCGCCAGCACACCGATAATGATGCGATCCAGGCGGCGCCTGGCCACCACCGCACCCGCGGCATTGACTTCGACCTCGTCATCGAAGCGAATGCCGTCCGGCGTCCACTCGAACACCCATGTGGCTATCACAACCGGTATGAACCCAACGATCAGTACGATCAACAAGAATCTGCCGACAGAATCGCTGAGCCCCAACCAGGGGATGATCGTGTCCGCAACCTGGACGATCAGCCAGGCACCTGCGAGGTACACCATGCTGACACGGATAACGTTGCGTCGTTTAAGCTCGTTAAATAGCGACAAGCGACGGCCTCTGCGTGGAAGATCTGACCGCTAGCCTACCTTCTTGTCCATTAAACGACCATATTCTGACCGTCGGCCGTACGGCGCAGGTTACAGGAGCGGCGCGGCCAGTCGCGCCAGCCTCGCCGCAACCTTGAACCAGTATGGTTTGGCGTCGAGCTCGCCGGGCTCCATCAGTCGAGAGCCGGCAAAGTCGTCTTCGAACATGCGTTCGACTTCTCCGGCAAACTCGGCGTCCGCTACAACTGTCGTGATCTCGAAATTCAGCCGGAACGACCGGTTGTCGAAGTTAGCCGTCCCCACGAAGGTCACCGTATCGTCGATGATCAGCGCTTTGTAGTGCAGGAAACCCTCCTGGTAGCGATAGAACTTCACACCCGTCGACTTGACCTCGTCGAAATACGAATAAGCGGCGAGCTTGACGAAGCGGCTATCGGAGATCTCGGGAATCAGGATGCGGACGTCCACGCCGCGCAATGCGGCAAGCTGCAGCGACTGCACGATCGCGTCGTCGGGCACGAAGTAAGGGCTTGCTATCCAGATTCGACGCGTCGCAGCGTTGATGGCCTGCGTAAACAATAGGGACATGGTTTCCAGTTCATCGGCTGGCCCGCTCGCGACGACCAGTGCCTGAGCGTTACCGTCTGAGGACACGGTTGGTGTCCAGCTCAGGCCGGACAGGGTTTCGTCGGCCGCCCAGCGCCAGTCCTCGACGAATGCGACCTGTGCGCCCAGCGCTGCGGGGCCATCGAGGCGCATATGCGTATCTCTCCAGCGGCCTACGGCCGGGTCCTTGCCCAGGTATTCGTCGCCAACATTATGACCTCCAATCCACGCACTGTGTCCGTCGACGACTACCGTCTTGCGATGGTTGCGGAAGTTCAGCTGGAAGCGATTGCCGGATCCTTTGCGGCTGTGGAAAGGCAGTACGTTCACTCCGGCACTCCGCAGATCAGCAAGGTACGAGCGTGGCAGTCCGAGACTGCCAATCTCGTCGTACAGAAAATATGCCCGGACTCCACGCTGTGCCGCGGCGTTGAGTCGCAATTTTAGCTCTGTACCGATCTCATCTGCTCTAACAATATAAAACTGCACGAGGACATAGTCTTTCGCGGAGTCAATGCCCTCGAAGATGCTGTCGAACGTTGCTTCGCCGTCGATGAGAAGTTCAACACGGTTGCCACCAGTGAACGGCAACCGGGCGAGGCGCTCCGTACCGCGTATCGCCGTGTTGCCCCACTCCGTGCCTGACACAAGGCGCTCTATACCGTGCATGGCTTCGTCGGCGATCGCATCGATCAGATCATCGTCGGCACGCCGTGCAAGCACGTAGCCCTGGAACTTGCTGCGGCCGAAAACCCAGTAGGCGGGCACGGTCACCGGGGGCAAGGTAACCAGCGACACGGCCCATGCAATCGAGCCCTGCGGTGTTCGAACATTCATGACCGCGTGAATCGCAGATATGATGCCGAGGATCTGGAACAGCAGGACGATGGACACGATCATAGTCTTCCTCCGACTTCTCAACGCTCCAATGTGCTTGCGGATTTTGACCATATCTATCGGCCGAACAGGCTGCGTGGTCGGCGATGAACTGGATAGTTACCAATTCATGATGAAATCGTTAAACATCACGCCGATACCGAACCGATTTGTCTTTACGTTGTAATCGAGCAGGCTCTCGCCATAGCCGTAATAGTACTGCGCATACAGCCTGAGGGCATTGGTTGCCTGCCAACTCCAGCTTGCTTCAATTCCGACTTCCTCGGTGCCAGGTCGGACCATCAGCCCAAAGGTATGCTTGTTGGGTGCCCAAACGGCGCGAACATCGCCGTAGCCTAGATACCGGTACAAATTAGGATTGTCATCGCTTTCTTCGAATGCCCACCAGGTCCGCAACACAATTGCAAATTGGTCCCAATCAAGAACTGCACGTCCCATCAGGCGGTCCCAGCTTCGATTCAGCGCCCCATCCGAAATGTCCGCGCGGCCATTGGATTGATGCACGTATCCAAAATCGAGTGCCGAAACGCGTCCAAATCGACCGAGACCCGGCCCACCAAAATAGCGGGCGAAGAACTCAGGCTCGTAGTTCGTCTCCCGGAACGGCGCAGAAAGTTCTGCCTCATTCGTGTATACCTGCCACCAGGACTTCTGCGTGTATGCGAAATATAGATCCATGTTTTGCGAAAACATGTTGCGCCACAACGGCATCTTGGCGCTTACCTGGAAAACCGCTTCTTCCTCCTTGAACGCATTTGCATTCTCTGGTGTTGTGGCTTGCCTCCATGGTTCACGGTTTAGCTCGCTGTTTCTGGTGAAGGCCAGAATATAGTTCGGGTTGTGGACACTGACCAGGTACTTGCGATTCTCTATATCCCTGTCCGAGCGTATCGCCTGAATGACGGTAGAGGGCTCATTGGTAACACCAGCGTTGCGCGATGCGAGCTCCTGCTCGCATCTGCTGCGCAGGCTAGCGATGGTCGTGTCATCGTCGGCGAACTCCATGCGCGAGAGCTGACACTCCTGCATCGCAGATGCGGCCATTCCAAATGCCGGAATCCCTGTCAGGACAGCACTTACAAAAAGCGCAGCTAGTATCTTCATCTGGCTTGATCCTCTATCGTCGAACAGTGACCTTTCGATCCCGGAGAACAACGTATTCTCGTGGCTATCTCTAGACGCAGGTGCTGACCAAAAGTCCCTATACCATGCCGCTAATCCACCGTGCCGCGACGATGAAATATGGCCGGTCGTACAGCGAACTTTTTCCCGGGGCGAGTTACACTGAGACAGAGCGGACAGGAAGACCAGGATGCGGTGAAGAAAATGGCACAGGTCCCATTTGCGGTTTATTTGAGCGCGCATCGCGATCCGAAAAACGAGGTCAGCGCCAACCGTCTCACGACATTGCCGGAGTTCGATGACGACGGCAAACCGATCGCAATTGGGCGACCTCTGGTCCGATTGACAGCGGCCGAGGTGCTCCGGCTGATCAGGCCTTATGTTGCTACCCGCTTCATGGACCAGGTCAGGACGGTGGTGCCGCTGGCTCTTTACCTGGCCCTGTTCCAGGTGGTGATCCTGAAACAGGCCGTACAGGATTCGATGCTGATCGCGGCTGGTCTGGTAGCCGTGATCATCGGTCTGATGTTTTTCATGGAGGGGCTCGCCCGTGGCCTGATGCCCTTCGGACAGATCATCGGCAGCACGCTGCCGCGCAAGTCGCCGCTGCCGCTCGTCATGTTTATCACCTTGCTTCTCGGGATCGGCGTTACCTTCGCCGAACCGGCGATTGGTGTTTTACAGGCAGCAGGACAAAACATCTCGGTCGAGCGCGCGCCCTATCTGTTCGCCTTGCTTAACGACTGGGCCAATGTTCTGGTGCTGGTGGTAGGCGCCAGCGTCGGCCTGGCGGCAGTGCTTGGTACCGTCCGCTTTCTCATGGGCTGGAGTCTGAAGCCCATCATTTATCTGGCGTTGGCACCGGTGTTGGCGTTGACCGTTTATTGCGCGGCCGATCCGGATCTTCGGGTCACCCTGGGGCTTGCCTGGGACGCGGGCGCCGTGACGACCGGTCCCGTGACCGTTCCGTTGGTATTGTCGCTCGGCATCGGCATCAGTGCGGCCGCCGGCAAGAGTGACTCTGGGCTGTCCGGATTCGGCATCGTCACACTTGCCTCCCTGTTCCCGATCCTCGGCGTGATGCTGCTGGCGATGTACGTGGCCAGTACTGTAACGCCTGCCGAGATCATAGAAGCTGCACGACTGGCGGCCAGCGCCGCACAAGATATGCGTCTGCCCTGGTACGAGCGAAGCCCGGGCGCGGAGATTGTGCTCGGGATACGCGCCATCGTGCCGCTGGTAATTTTCCTGTTCCTCGTTCTCACGCTGGTCCTGCGGGAACGGCTGCCTAACCGGGGCGAAATATTCTATGGGATCGGGCTCACGGTCATCGGCATGTGCATCTTCAATATCGGACTGACGTACGGTCTCACGAAGCTGGGAGGTACCGCCGGCGGCATGGTGCCGGCCGCATTCACGGAGGTTCAGGGGATCGAGGACTCCCCGTTATACGCCTACGCAGTCGGCCTGATCATTGCGCTGGCATTCGCCTGGTTCCTGGGTTTTGGCGCAACCGTCGCGGAACCCGCATTGAACGCTTTGGGCGTTACCGCTGAGGAACTGACCGAGGGCGTGTTCAAAAAGAAAACCCTGATCGTCGCTGTGTCCTTTGGCGTTGCATTCGGTATCGCCCTGGGGCTTACCAAACTGGTATTCGATCTTCCGCTGGTATGGCTGATCGTCCCGGGGTACCTGGCGGCCATCGTGTTGACGATGTTCTCCAGTGAGACCTTTGTCAATGTCGCCTGGGATTCTGCCGGTGTTACCACGGGTCCGATCACGGTGCCACTCGTCCTCGCCATGGGTATCGGGTTTGGCAATGCAACCGACGCGGTCGAGGGATTCGGTATCCTCTGTATGGCATCGATCGGCCCGATCCTCACGGTAATGATCACGGGCCTGTGGGCACGTTTCAAAGCAAATCGCGAAGTGCGCGCTGCCAGGCGGGAAGCAATGACGTTGAGAGAAGAAGAGGCGCAGGCACTGATATGAGCCAACCCATCTACCTGACCGATGTAGCCATACTTACCTGCATCGTCGACAAACAACGGTCAGAGTCCGTATTGCATACTGCTCGTGACCTGGGCGCGAACGCTGCAATTATCCACACCGTCCAGGGATGGGGCATTCGTGAACGCTTCGGCGCATGGGGCGTCGCGGTAGAAACAGAGAAAGACGTGATCGAATTCCTCGTATCGTCAGACCAGCAGGAAGTGATTTTCGAGGCCATATACCGGGTCGCGGAAATGGACACGCCGGGACGCGGATTCATGTTCGTCAGCCCGGTGGAGAGAGCAGCGACCTACGTGCCGGAAGACCTTCGCAAGCACCCGGACCTGGATACGAAATGAGCAATACGCCTGACTCAGCTCCGCGCTGGTCGGAATTGCCGGCCTGCAAGGCTATCTATTGCATCGTGCCCGACGATGGCACGGACAAGCGCTTGCTCGGCGAGCTGCGGCAAAAACACGGGATCATCAGGGCTGGTAGCAACAAATGTCGTGGTATCGGAGCCCTCGTTCCGGTCAAGACGAAGCGCGGCAAGCTTGCCGAGGCGGAGCTGGTCAAGAAAGTACGGGTTGTCTGTACCGAGGACCAGGCAGACGAGATCTTCGATTTCATATTCTGGTCCACACAAATCGATAAACCGGGCCGCGGTACCATGTGGCAGCAACCTTTGACGGCCTGCACACCCTATGAACTCCCGGAGGACATTCCAGATGAGGAGACCGGAGCCCAGGGCCGATCGAGGCAGTCCCACGATGTATAAGTTAGTCAGACTATTTGTTGTCTCCGGCGCAGTCTTGTCGTTCTCGCTGTCGCCGGCACCGGCTACCGCGTCGGACGCCATTAGCGCAGCGCTTCAGCAACGAATCGAAGAATTGCAGTTCGGCGGCGACCTGGAGATCGATGGCGCGGACATTTTGGCGCGGGAGCTGCTACCGGACCTGTACGCTACGCGCGGTTTTCAACCACTGTGGACGCAGCCGGGGCGACTCGACAGCCTTGCCGAACTGCTGGAGACGGCCGCAGCACATGGACTTGATCCGGAAGACTACGTGATCGACCACCTACAGACGGCGCGCAAGCAAGCAGAGAACGGTACAAGTCTCGATCAGGCCGATCTCGATATCCTGGCGACCGAAGCGCTCGTACGCTTTGGCTACCACCAGCGATTTGGCAAGATAAATCCGCAAAATCTCGACGCCAACATCAATTTCCGGCGGGAACTGCTGAAGGATGTAACCCCGATTGAGGCGATACAGGAACTGGCCGAGTCCGAGCGGCCTTTGTCGGAACTGATAGACGAGTTCTTCCCCCGCGGCGCCTACTACCGCGGGGCGCAGCAGACCCTGGCCGCGTACCGGGAGATCGAAGCCGCGGGTGGCTGGCCGAGCGTTACCCCCGGCGCGACCTTGCGTGAGGGCGATGACGACCCGCGGGTCGCGGAGATACGTCGCCGACTGGCGGTGACCGGCGACCTGCCCGACGGTGTTAACCAGAACTCGATGGTTTATGACTCGGACGTCGTCGCAGCCGTGAAAGCCTTCCAAGAGCGACACGTGCTGGACGCCGACGGCGTAGCCGGAGCGCAGACCTTTGCAGCATTGAATGTGCCGGTGCAGACTCGCATCGACCAGCTGCGGCTGACCCTCGAAAGGCTGCGCTGGGTTCAGCAGGAAATCGCACCCGAATTCCTGGCGGTCAACATCGCGGGATTCCGCACTTTCCTGGTTCGCGATGGGGAGGACGTCTGGGAAGCACGCGTCATGGTCGGCAAGCCGTATCGGCAGACACCGGTTTTTCGTGGCGACATTCGTTATCTCGAATTCAACCCGACCTGGACGATTCCGCCCGGTATCCTGCGGAACGACACACTGCCGGCGATCAAGCGCGACCCAAACTATCTGCGGAACAGGAACATCAGCGTGATCGATCGTGACGGGCGCATAGTCGACCCGGCCACAGTCGACTGGAGCAAGTACAGCCGTGGTGTGCCTTACACTTTGCGCCAGGAGCCCGGCCCGAACAATGCGCTTGGTCGGGTTAAGTTCATCTTTCCGAATGAACATTTCGTTTTCCTGCATGACACACCAAGCCGTGGATTGTTCGGGCGTGCCGAACGTACGTTTTCCTCCGGTTGTATTCGCGTAGAGAATCCATTCGAACTGGCGGAACTGTTGCTGGACGACGCCGACAACTGGGATGCAGATGCCATTCAGGCCACCGTCGACAGTCGCCAGATTAGGCGGGTCAACTTGA
>JAAUYE010095221.1_pt1 | contig 21659 bp, 13 predicted proteins | sample 7278081 | NCBI WGS metagenome assembly JAAUYE01 (sample SAMN14350131, study PRJNA611818) | marine sediment metagenome | isolation source: surface marine sediment (0.6m) | place: French Polynesia: Moorea | collected 2018-08
ATCGGGAAGTTCGAAGTTGTGGCTCGCGACTTCGCGTCGGATTCGCTCTGCCAGGGCCTCGGACTCGCCCCGGTGCGCCTGCTTGGCGATAACGACAAACTCGTCGCCACCCAGCGGATGACGAAGTCCGAACGGCGACAGGTGCCGAGGAGTACGTCCCTGATGTCAAGGAGGAGCTTGTCGCCGGCAGCATGGCCGTAGGTGTCGTTGATCGGTTTGAAGTTGTCGAGGTCGATCATCATGAAGACAAGATCGGCTGCGTCCTTAGCCGCAAGACCCTGGTCCTCGTTACTGTACTTGCGGCCGATGGTAGCGAGTTCCCGCGATACCTCCTCGAAGACAAACCGTCGATTTCGCAGACCAGTCAGCGGGTCGCTCAGGCTGCTTTCCTGCAGCGACCGGTTGAGTTCGCGTAGCTCGTCATTGCGTTCGGCCAACTCGTTGGTGCGCGCGCGTACTTCCTGTTCCAGCCGATTGCTGTACTCTTCTTCGCGGCGGATCTTGCGTACGTGCCCGACGTAAAGGAATATCGCGAGCTGTACGGCCATCGCCATGTAGCCGAGGTATGCCCACCAGGTATCCCACGGTGCAGGAGCAACGCGCACCGGGACGGCGATGCCGGCTTCGTTCCAGACGCCGTCGCTGTTCGCCGCCTTCACGCGCAGCACGTAGCTGCCGTCATCGAGGTCCGTGTAGGTGATGCGCCGGCGGTTGCCGAGATCGATCCAGTCCTCGTCGAAGCCTTCAAGCTTGTACATGTAGCGATTGGCCTCGGGGGCCGCGTAATCCAGCGCCGCAACCTCGAAGCTCACCTGGTCATCTCGATAGCCGAGATCGATCCCGGCCTCAAGGTCGTCGGGCAGATCAGCCTTGACGGGATCATTGCCCTTGAAGAAACCGGCCAGAATCACGGGCGGTACCGTGGAATTCACGGTCAGGGTCTCCGGATTGAAGACATTGAAACCGCTCGGTCCCCCGAAGTAGAGCTCGCCCGTGGAACTGCGATGGTGAGCATTGAAATTGAACTCTTCGGACTGCAGCCCGTCGCGTCGGTGCAGGCTGCGGATCTCGCCGGTTTCGGGGTTTAGCCGGCTGATACCGTAGTTCGTGCTGAGCCAGAGCTCGCCGCTGGCATCGCTCTGAACGCCGTAGACGACGTTGTTTGCAAGGCCGTCGGTCTGCGAGATATTCGAGAACCGAACCTGGCCGGGCTGCGCCGAACTTCCGACGACTCGATCCAGGCCACCGCCGCGCGTTCCCACCCAGACACGGTCGAGCGCATCGACGTGCACCGCGTACACGGTATTGTCGGCCAGGCTCTTCGGGTCGTCATCGCTGTAGTGATAGACGTGGAACTTGCCGGATTCACGATGGTAGAGGTTGAGGCCGGCGCCATCCGTGCCAATCCACAGGTTGCCGCGTGCGTCTTCCGCGAAACTGGTTACCCGGGCGCCTGACAGCGCGCCTTGCGAACCCGGGTCGGCCTCGTGACGCGAGAATCTGTCCGTCGAGTAATCGTAGACGCTGATACCGCCGCCGAACGTCCCCACCCAGACGAGTCCTTCGCGATCCTCGAAAATCGTCATGACGCCGTCGGCACTCAGGCTCGCAGCGTCATTCGGGTCATGGCGGAATACGGTCTTGCGGCCGCTGGCCGTGTCGATCCGGTTCAGGCCGCCGCCCATGGTGCCCACCCAGAGCATGCCGCGGCTGTCGAGCAGGAGGCTCATGACACGATCGTCACTGATGCTGTCGGGGTCGGCAGGGTCGTGCCGCAGCTCGGTCTTCTCCCCGGTCTTGCGATCGAGCAGGATCAGGCCGTCGCCGAAGGTACCGATCCACACCTTGTCGGCGCTCTCTGCGGCGAAAGCTAGTACGTTGGGTCGTGCCTCGCTGTCTCCGGACAGTACCGCCGCCTCGCGAAGGCCGAGGCCCCACGTTCGCGGGTTCCACTTGCTGATACCGGCATTCAGCGTGCCTACCCAGAGAATGCCGCTGTGGTCCTGGAACAGTGACAGAACGGAATCGGCGCCGAGAGATGCAGCGTCGTGCGCCTCCCTGCGGAAATTCGTGAAGCGGCCCCGATCCCGGTCCACCAGGTTCAGCCCCGCTTCCGTGCCCACCCAGAGTCGGCCGTCCTGGTCCTCCAGGATCGCGCGGACCCGGTTGCTGCTGATGCTGTGAGCAACATCGGGGTCGTGCTGGTAACGCTCGAAGGTACCCGACTTCCTGTCCAGGCGACTCAGGCCACCGTCGTGGGTACCGATCCAGAGATTCTGGTGGCTGTCCTCGAAGATTGCGCGGACGCGATCACTGCCGATCGAGCGATCGTCTTTCGGGTCGTGACGAAAACCGCGAATATCGCCTGTCTCCGGGTCGAGGCCATAAAGCCCCTTTTCGGTGCCTACCCAGATCGTGCCGGAGGCCGCCTCGTGAATCGCGAAGACACTGGCGTCATCCGCTTCCTGCCCGGGGAGCTGGAAGTGAGTGAACGTGTCGGTCGCAGGATCGAAACGGTCGAGGCCGGCATTGCGCAATCCGAGCCATACCGCGCCACCCCTGTCGACCAGGACGGTGCGCACGATGTCGCCGGCAATGCTCGAAGGATCGCTCGCGTCGTGACGGAAATTGCGGATGCTGCCCGTGTTGGCGTCCATCGTCGACAGGCCGCCGCCTTTCGTTCCGATCCAGACCCGGCCCTCGTCGTCCGTCGCCAGGCTGTAGATGAAGTCGCTGCGAAGCGCGTTCGGGTTGCCGCGTTCGCGCATGAAGTGCTCGAATTCGTAGCCGTCGAACCGGTTCAGACCGTTTTCGGTGCCGAACCACATGAAACCCTTCGAATCCTGTGCAATCGCAACGACCGCGCTCTGCGACAGCCCATCGTCCATCGTGACGTGGTCAAAGCGCATGGGGTGGGTCGAATCGGCCAGTATCGGGGACGTCGGCAGCGTGACCGCAAAGAGTGCCGCAATGCCCAGGGCTGTCTTCTTGAGAACGGCCTTAGCCGTTCCCGCCAGGGCGAAAGCCAGTTTTCCAGTTTCGGTCATCCCCGTTACCCCAGGCCCGACGGATACTGCCGCCGGGGGATTGCTCGAATTGCAATTCAACCATTTCGCAGCAATTACGGCCCGGTTACAGGGATTATTGGACCAGCCGCGAAGTGTGACGGCGTTCTCATAATCGGTCGGTTAAATGAATTACCGGTCAGCGCTGTTGCGCGGCGAGGGCCGGAATCTTTTCTGGTGCCACGGCGGGCGACAGGTGGAAGCCCTGGTACAGGTCGCAGCCGAGGGTGTGGAGAATACCCAGCTGCGTCGCGGTTTCGACGCCCTCAGCGACAACGGTCAGGCGCAGCTTCTTGGCGACGGCGATGATCGCTGCCGCCATGTTGCCCGTCCGCCCCTCTTCCGCGAGCGCCGCGATATAGCTCCGGTCGATTTTCAGGGTGTCCGCGGGCAGGTCCTTGAGGTAGGCGATCGCTGAGTTGCCGGTGCCGAAGTCGTCGATGGCGATCGTGACGCCCAGCGACTTGAGCTGCCGCAGCTGTTCGAGGATGTCGTCGTTCCCGGACATGACGCCGCGCTCGCTGAGCTCGAGCTCGAGGAATCGCGGATCGATCTTGTGTGCCTGCAGGCAACGAATGACGACCTGCGGGAAGTCCTCGGCCATGAGCTGGCTCTTGGTGACGTTGACGGCCATGCGAACGGAATCGAGGCCGGCACCGTGCCATTGCCGGAGCTGTCGGAGTGCCTCGTCAAGCACGTAGGCGCCCAGGCGCCGCATGAGACCGGCATCTTCGGCTATGGGAACGAACTGCTCCGGCGAAATGAAGCTGCCGTCCGGCTGCGGCCAGCGCAACAGGGCCTCGGTCGCTACAAGGCGGCCGCTGTCGACGTCGACGAGCGGCTGGTAGGCAAGCTTGAGCTGGCGCTTCTCGAGCGCCACGTGCAACATCTGCTCGATCTCGAGCCTGCGCGCTGCCGCCGCATCGGTCTTGGCGCAGAAGAACTGGAATACGGCCCCGCTCGATTGCGCCTCCCGGACTGCGGATTCGGAACGCAGCAGCAGTGAATCGGCATCTTCCGCGTCATCGGGATACAGCGCGACACCGGTACACGCGGATGGATATATCGTCTGCCCGGCGACCGTTGCGGGCTTGGCCATCTCGGCCATGAGCTCGTCACGAAGGCCGGCTACTTCCCTGTGATCGGCCGAACACGTGATCATCATCGCGAATCGGCCGATACCGCTGTTGCCGACCGCGGCCGTGCGGAGTCCCTTGAATTCCGGGTTCATCTCGATCGTTCGGCGCAGCGCGGCGTTCAGCCGTCCACCAAAGTCGGTAATAACCTGGTTCGCCTGCTCGCGGCCCAGGGCTTCCAGGATCATGCGGAAACGGGTGCACGTGACCGTCAATACCGCGAGCCCGCATGCATCGCGTCGCGCCGCCTCGAGGCCGCGCGCCGTCAGCTCGAGGAACTTGCTGCGATTCGGCAAGCCGGTAACCGGCTCGAAGCCCTCGCTCCGGCGCAGCTGGCTGCGCGCCTGGTTCGCAACTTCGAGTGCGGTTCGCAACGACTCCCGGGTTTCCTCGAGCTCCAGCTTACTGCGTTGCTGCATGACCACTTTCTTCGCGCGGCGCCCGAGTAACTGCCAGTCGTAGGGCTTTCTCGCGATGTCGAACACGTCGCTGTCGAGAGCCTCGGTTACCTCCTGCGACGTTGCGCAAAGCACGAACAGTGGCGCGGCAATGTCGGCGGCATCCTGCAACTTCTTGAACACCCTGTCTCGATCGGGCGCACGAAGTCGCGCCTCGACCATGATTACCTCCGGCTGCAACGAACGCGCTACGGCGACGGAGTCTTCGTCGGCTGCGACCGTCGATACGTTGAAGCCCGCCATGTGCAACCAGCGCGGCGCCCACTTCGTTGCCGAGCCGTCGCGGCATATGACCAGCGCCTTGGGGATGCCCCCGTATCCCTCTTTGAGGTCGAACGTGCCTGTCGATTTCTCGGTCAGCGTCCGGAGAGTCGTCGTCAGGTCGCGATCACCGGACTTCGGTTTTTCGACGCGCTCGGCCACGTTACTCGACCTCCCCGGGCGCCCACTGCTTCGAGGCTTGCAGGTATTCGATGAGGGCGGCGGCATCGACCGGCCTGCTGAAGAGGAATCCCTGCAGGTAGTCGCAGCCGATATCCGTCAGCAGGTTCGCCTGCTCGTCGGTTTCGACGCCTTCCGCAACGACCCGGATGCCGAGCGCGTGCGCCATTGCCGTAACGGCAGCGCAGGCTGCCCTGCCGGGCGCTCCGCTATTGGCGCGCGCCACGATATCCGGATGGATCTTCACGCTGTCGACGGGACTCCGCGACAGGTGGTCGAAGGAACAGATCCCGGTGCCGTAATCGTCCACCGAGATGTCGATCCCCAGCTCTTTGAGGCCCCGGCAAACCGTAAAGTCGTTAATGGAGTCCCGGAACAACAGCTGCTCGGTGATCTCGATGATGACGGCCCGCGGTTCGACGCCCGTTTCCCCAAGCAAACGCTCGGTGCGCTGCACGAGTTTGCCGCGGGAGAACTCCTGCGCCGAGACGTTGATCGCGATACGCAGGTCACTCGCGCCGCCACGCCGCCACTCCGCAACCTGGCGACAGGCGTTCGCGAAGACCCATTCCCCGATCGGGAATATCAGCCCCGTGTACTCGGCCGCGGCGACGACCTCGCTGATCGGCTTGGCGCCGAACAGCGACTTCGGCCAGCGCAGCAACGCCTCGACGGCTGCCGTCTTCTGCATGTCGGCGGTGACGATCGGCAGGAACGTGAGCGCGAACTCCTCGTTCTCGACCGCGCTGCGAAGCGCGTGTTCGAGGTCTTCCCGCTCCAGCGCCCGCATGCGCATGGTTCCCGAGTGGAACCGTTGTTGCTGCGTGGCGCTGTGCTTGGCGTCCTGCATGGCGGTGACGGCGCTGGCGAACAGTTCCGCGCTCGCGCGGCCGTCCTGCGGATACAGCGCGATGCCCGCGGCCACGTTAACGTGGACCTCCTTGTCGTCGATCGTTACCGGCGCCTCCAGGAGTTCCACTATTCGATTTGTGACTGCGGCGGCGTCATCGCCCGTCTCGATGCGTGGCAACAGAATGGCGAAATGCGTTTCGTCGATGCGTGCCAGGACCGAGTAGCGCTCGTCATCGCATTCGTCGTTGCGGTTGGTGCCGCGCAGCGCATTCTTCATTCGCTTCGCGAGATCCACCATCAGCCCGTCGCCAACGACGTTCGGGGCCAGGTCGCGCAGCACGTCGAGGCTGCCGATTTCGAGTGCGATTACCGCGGCGCGCCCACCCTGGATCTTCAGCCGCTGGAGGATCGTTTCGAATTCCTTCATCAGCCATTCGCGATTCGGCAATCCCGTGACCTTGTCTTCGAAAGCAAGGCGTTCCAGGCGAGAAATCCTGGCCCGGGTGTGGGTAACGTCGCGCATGACCAGCATGACCGAATCGCGGCCCTGCACGATGAAGATCATCTCGATGTCGCGACCCAGTGCCTCCGACGACACGAACTCGCTGCGGACCTGGCGACTGCGCAACGCTCGACGGCAGTTGGTGGTGATAGCCTTCGCAATGTCAGCAGGCCACACGGCATCGACGGGCTGGCCTGAAATCTGGTCGGGGTAGGGGCTCTCGTTCTCGGCAGGCTTGTCGATGACGGACCGGACTATGCCGTCCGCTCCGACGACGACCACGAGGTTACCGGCGGCCGCCTCCACTATTGTCGTGCTGCCCGCCGCGTCCTGGGTAATCCAGTCCGAATTCGCTGCATCCTCGGGCGTTATGCCCGCAGATGCCGGGTCGTCTTCGCGGGAGACGATGGTGCCGGTCGTTTCATCCGATGAAACAGAAGTTGCCAATGTCCCAAGCCTTGTTCGCACTACTGCTGTTTATTCCAAAAAATTATGTTCGGACCAGGGCAACAAATCCATAGCGACTGCTAAAAACTGAGACACCTGTCATGAAACTAATCGACCGGGAATTTGTCGTGTCGGCGAGCCTGCGACTTAACCCTGCGCTTATGTGACGGCGCGCACATTCTGCACCGGCATATCTCCTTTTATACACGCCCATACCTGGCGCCGGGCTGCTGGAATGAGGGTCCGCTCAGACAAGCGAATTCGAATAGCGCAATCTCGGGACGACGTCGCAATGAATATAAAGAAGGCGATACAAAGCATCTCCATTGCTGCGGCACTGCTCGCCTGCACCGCGTGCACCAGCCAAGTAGCCATGAACGGTGGCGCGCCCGACGGGGCCGTGGAAATACCGCCGGACCTGGAGATTCCGCTTGACGTGGAAGTGTCGGCAGACGTCGAAGTCGCCGCCGATTTCATCGTACAGGCGACATCTGCCGAGGCCGCAGCAGACGCAGTACGCAATGTCGGCGGGATCGTGACCCACGAACTCGCGATCATCCGGGCGGTCGGCGCGACGCTCGACTCCGCGCAGCTCGCTGCGCTTCGGAATCACAAAGCGGTCACGCGTGTTTACGAAGATGCTCCAGTAACAACCTCATCATCCTGCAGTCTTGCCGCCGGCCCTGCCGTGTTCGAAGACAGCAAGCTCTACTGGACCATCACCAACAACGGCGGCTCAACAGTGACTATCGGCTCGCTATCCGTCAGCTGGCCGAGCGTGAACAGCACGCTCAAGAAGATCAAGCTGGGCGGGGACGATATCTGGGATACCGGCGCCGAACCGCCGCACCTTCAGATCGTATCAGGCTGGCACGACGACTTGCGCCGCCGCGAACTTCAGCCCGGCGAGAGTGCGCAGTTGATGTTCGAGTTCGACGCCAACATCGACTGGGCGGAAGCGAACTACACGATCATTGTCGACTTCGAGCAGGGCTGCAGCGTCGAGTTCCTGCCGCGCATCATGGACTGCCGCTCCCGCGGATCTGCGTTGCGTGAATTCAAAGACAAGAAGATCAAGTGGCTGCTGCCGAACGACGGGGCGGAACCCATCACTATCTCCGAAGTGTCGCTCAACTGGCCCGAAACGAACGGCCAGCTCAAGAAGATGAAGCTCGGCTCCGACGACATCTTCGCCGAACATCGCGACGCACCCGTTGCGACGATTGCGCATGGCTGGCACGCGGACATCAAGCGCCGCCGCATTGCGGCCGGAAACGCCGAAGTTCTCGAAATCGAATTTAGCGACAACATCGAGCTCGACCAGGAGCGGCATTCGATCATCGTCGAATTCTCGGAGGGATGCCGCACCGAGTTCGTAGCGGCGGCCAACGTAGCGGGCGCAGACCAGAAATTCGACAAGAAGGCCCGGGATACGCGCTATGTGTCGCAGGTCGGTGCCGATACATTGCACGCCGAGAACCTTACCGGCGCCGGCGTTACCGTGGCCGTGCTCGACACCGGGCTCTGGAGTTCCGGCGGCGGCAAGAACTGGCTGCGGAAGGGCTACGGCGGCGATGAGCGAATTCTCGGCAGCTACGATGCGATACGCGACGTCGAGGGCACCGCGACTGAAGCGGAGGACGGCAACGGCCATGGCAGTCACGTAACGAGCATTATTCTCTCCTCGCGAAAGGCCCGCGGCGCGGGCGGTTCGGGCGTTTGGAACGGCGTGGCGCCAGGCGCCTCCCTGGTCGTCGTCAAGGCTTTCGATCAGCATGGCCAGGGCACCTACCTCGACGTGATACGCGGAATCGACTGGATCGTTCGCAACAAGGACGCCTACGGCATTCGCGTGTTGAACCTGTCCCTGTCCGCGCCACCCCGTTCGCACTATTGGGACGATCCCCTGAACCAGGCGGTGATGGAAGCATGGCGCGCCGGCATCGTGGTTGTTGCATCGGCCGGCAACGCCGGACCCGAGCCGATGTCGATCGGGGTCCCGGGCAACGTACCTTACGTTATTACCGTTGGTGCGATGACCGACAACCGCACGCCGGACGATTTCAGCGATGACCGCATCACCAGCTTCTCGGCGGTTGGGCCGACGCACGAAGGTTTCGTCAAGCCGGAGGTCGTGGCCCCGGGCGGCAGACTGCTCGGCATCATGAACAAGAAAAACCGGATTCCGAAAGACCACAAGGAATTTCACGACGGTAACTCGTATTACTACATGTCCGGAACGTCGCAATCCGCCGCGGTTGTGAGCGGCATAGCCGCCCTGCTCCTCGAGGCGGAGCCGGCCCTGACACCGGATGAGGTCAAATGCAAAATCCTGGCCGGCGCCCGGCCCGCCACTAATGCCGATGGGGCGCTGGCCTATTCGGTCTTTCAACAGGGCGCGGGGCTGGTCGATGCAGAAAGATCGCGAATGTCGACGCAGTACGCCTGCGCGAATCGCGGCCTCGACATTGACGCCGACCTCGGTGGCGTACGTCATTTCGGCGGTCGGGCCAATCGTAGCGCCACCGGCGACTATTACCTGATGGGGATGGATGGCTACACCTGGACCGATGGCTTCGTCTGGACGGATGGCTTCGTCTGGACGGATGGCTTCGTCTGGACCGACGGCTTCGTCTGGACCGACGGCTTCATTTGGACGGACGGCAGCATCGGCACCAACGGCTACATCTGGACTGACGGATTCGTCTGGACCGACGGCTTCGTCTGGACCGACGGCTTCATCTGGACCGACGGTTTCATCTGGACCGACGGTTTTATCTGGACCGACGGCCTGTCGGCACCGATAGGCATCAATTCGTGGGTCGACCAGGAATGAGCAGGCGTCTATTTGACATCGGCGTTATGTGACCTGTTTCACGTTTGGAGGCGTGCACGACCCGGGCGGGACACCTCCAAAATCGGCCTGCCGATGGTGCAATAGGCGACAAGATCAGCCCGTAGAGCCGGCAGACACGGCGAACAAGGATACAGTGACATGACCTCCGCAATTCGAAGCAGATTTCTCCTCGCGATGCTTGCGATCGGTTTACTTGCCGCTGGCCCCTCGTCGGCCGCTGCTGGCAATGCCAAGGGCACCAACAAGGTCGACGTCATCGTCGTCTACAAGGCGATGCCGGACCAGGCCGAGAAGGACCGGGCACGCGGCCTCGGCGCCCAGGTACGGCGGGACTTCGACAATCTCCCGATGCGCGCACTGTCCATACCCGAGCACGCGCTCGAGCGGCTGGGCAAAGGCAAGGGCGTCAGCTTCGTCGCACCCGATCGCCCCACGAGCAGCCTGATGAGCGCTGCGCGGGCCACGGCAAACGCGCCCGACTCGAATAGCTACGCCGCCAAGTTCACCGGCTATCGCGTCGGCGTCGCCATCGTCGACACCGGCGTTGGCTTGCACACCGATCTCAGCTCATCGATTCGCCAGTACGACTTCCTGAATGGCGCCTACCCGCGCCCGGAGATCGATGACGGGGCCCTCGACAAGTACAACAGCGATGATCGCTCTGATCCGTTTGGCCACGGCACGCACGTCGCGGGCATACTGAGCGGCGACGGCTCGGCATCGAACAACCTGCATCTCGGCCAGGCGACAAGCGCCCGGCTGCTCTCGCTGCGTGTACTCGACGGCAACGGCCGCGGCGTGACCTCGGATACGATCGCCGCGCTGGACTGGTTGCTGAGCTACGGCCGCTACTTCGATATCGAAGTGGTCAACCTCTCGATCGGCAAGGCCGTCGAGGAGTCGAACGCGACCGACCCGCTCGTGCTCGCCGTCGAGCGCGTCTGGGACGACGGCATCGTCGTCGTCGTCGCCGCCGGCAACCACGGCCGCGACGGGCACATGACCGTCACGAGCCCAGCGAACTCGCGCAAGGTCATCACGGTTGGCTCGCTCACCGACAGCGGGACCGCTTCGGACTTCACCGACGACTACGTATCGACGTATTCCTCGCAGGGCCCGACCCTGGGCGACCACGTGCTGAAGCCGGACCTCGTTGCGCCCGGCAACCGCGTGACCGCGGCCATGTCGGCCGGCGCCAAGCTGATGGACAACCTGCCGAATCGTATTGCCAAGTGCGGTGACGATGACTACTGCTCCGCCAACTACCTGGAACTCTCGGGAACCAGCATGGCGGCGCCGCTGGTCGCGGCGACCGCGGCCATGATGCTGGAGAAAGATTCCACGCTGACCCCGGCCACGGTCAAGGCGCGCCTGATGCGTTCGGCGCGCAAGATCGACGCAGACGCGACCGCATCGGGCGCCGGCGTACTCGATATCACCGCAGCGCTGAACGAAACGGGCGTGGTATACGGCGAGGCGCTCTCGCCGCTGATGGCGCGCTCCGAGGAAGGACCGGTGATCCTCGTCGAGGACACCGCAAAGCTGTGGGGCGACGAGACCTGGGGTGCGGGCTTCATCTGGACCGATGGCTACATGTGGACGGATGGCTTCATGTGGACCGACGGTTACGTCTGGACCGACGGCTACATGTGGACGGACGGCTTCGTCTGGACCGACGCCTACATCTGGACCGACGGCTTCCTGTGGACCGACAGCTTCATGTGGACGGACGGTTTCATGTGGACGGACGCGGTCACCGACTACTCGCCGCTCTACGACACCGCGACCGGTTCGATCGCACTCGACGACGACTGAGACCGCCGAAGCGTTCGCCCCCTCCGGGGCGAGCGCTGGATTTAACCACCCCATTATGTGACGCAGTTCACACTTCGGCCGGGCATGACAGCCCGGCCTGCACGCCCTGTCGGCCGTGCCAGGTGCTGTAATGATCGTTAGGAAATAGCGGGTTTTTGCGCTACAGCCACCGGACTGCACAAAGGATATCGGCGATGAACACCACGAAGCGAGCTCTTCTGACAGCGGCCGCGACTCTGCTCGGACTCGGGGGGCTCCTGTTCGCCCTCGGCCAGGTCACACCGGAGTCCGAGCCTTCGAGCCACATCGTGCAGGCCGCAAGCCTCGCCGACGCCCGCGCTGCGGTCGCCGCGGCAGGCGGCGAGATCACCCACGAACTTGGCGTCATCGACGCCGTCGCCGCGGACCTGTCCTCGCGCCAGGTCGACAAACTGCGTAACAGCAATCCGACGCTCCGCATCTACGACAACGGCAAGGTCGAGACGGCGGGCAAGCCCAAGGGCGGCAACGGCTCCAGCTACACGACGGTCCCAACCCACTTCCCGAGCCTCGTAAACGCCGACGACGTGCACGCCATGGGCATCACGGGCGACGGCATCGGCATCGCCGTGCTCGATACCGGGCTGTGGAAGCACGACGGTCTCAGGTACGACGGCAACGGCAACAGGCGCCTGGCGGCGCTGTACAACGCCATTTTGGACAGGGTAGAAGAGCCCGATGATGGCAACGACCCGGCCGGGCATGGCAGCCACGTCGCGAGCCTGGCGGTCTCGAGCCTGCGCTCGAGCGACGGGCTCTACAACGGCATTGCCCCCGACGCCCACCTGATCTCGATCCAGGCCTTCGGAGAAAACGGACAGGGCAGCTACGCCGACGTGATCCGCGCCATTGACTGGGCCGTGGCCAACCGCAAGAAACACAAGATCCGGATCCTGAACCTGTCGTTCAGCGCCGAGCCACGCTCGCACTACTGGGACGACCCGATCAACCAGGCCGTCATGGTGGCTTGGCGCAGCGAGATCTTCGTCGTGGCCGCCGCCGGCAACCGCGGCCCGGACCCGATGACGATCGGCGTGCCCGGCAACGTGCCGTACGTGCTGACCGTCGGCGCAATGACGGACAGTTTCACTCCAGAGGACCCGTCGGACGACGTCCTGGCAACGTTCTCCTCTGCCGGACCGACGTACGAGGGTTTCGTGAAGCCCGAAGTCGTCGCCCCGGGCGGCCACATGCTGGGACTGGTTCACAACAAGTCGTCGCTCGCCGAGCAATACCCCGAGTACTACGCAAGCGACATGTACTTCGAGATGTCGGGCACGTCGCAGGCAGCCGCGGTGGTCTCCGGCGTCGCGGCGCTGGCGCTGCAGGCCGAGGCCTGGCGCAGCGTCGACGAGCTCAAGTGCAAGATCATGTCGGCCGCGAAGCCGGCCCTGACCGACGGCGGCGAGCTGGCCTACAGCGTGTTCCAGCAGGGCGCCGGGCTGGTGGACGCCTACGCGGCGGTAACCAACCAGACGGTGGACTGCGCCAACAACGGCCTGCACCTCGATAACGATATCGACGGCTACCAGCATTTCGGCGGCCGCGCCAACCAGAACCCGGACGGCAGCTACTACCTGATGGGCCTCGACGGCTACATGTGGACCGATGGTTTCATGTGGACCGACGGCTTCGTCTGGACCGACGGCTTCGTCTGGACCGACGGCTTCGTCTGGACCGACGGCTACATGTGGACGGACAGCGACGTCGGCATGAACGGCTACATGTGGACCGACGGTTTTGTCTGGACCGACGGCTATGTCTGGACCGACAACATCGCCTGGATGAACGGCTACGTCTGGATCGACGCGCTCACCGAAATGGCGACGATGGCCGACTGGGTCGATCCCGAATAGGGCTAATCGGCCCGCCGGGTCCCCCGGATATCCCGAGCACCAAAAGCAATGCCGGCGCCCGCCGGCATTGCAATATGTCAGTCATCCCCCACCTTAAGCGGTAGCTGCGGCGCAGCACCGTTTAACAGGGAGCGGACATGGCTGATTCACCGTTCATCATCGACGTCACGCGGGAGAACTACGAGCAGGTCATGGAGGCCTCGTTCAAGGTCCCCGTGCTGATCGACTTCTGGGCCAGCTGGTGCCAGCCCTGCCTTGCACTGATGCCGGTCCTCGCGAAGCTCGCCGAGGAGTACCAGGGCAAGTTCCTGCTGGGCAAGCTGAACACCGAAGAGGAACAGGAGATCGCCGCGCAATTCGGCATCCGCAGCATCCCGAACGTCAAGCTGTTCCGCAATGGCCAGCCCGTGGACGAGTTCATGGGCGCTTTACCGGAGAACGCCGTCAGGCAGTTCCTCGACCGGCACGTGGCACGCGAGTCGGATACACAGGTAGCACAGGGCCTCGAGCAGCTGCGAGCCGGCAATGCCGCCGGCGCGGTCGTCTTGCTGGACGAGGCCCGCGAAGCGGACCCGGACAACCCGCGGATCACGCTTGCACTGGCCGAGGCGCAGGCGGCCGCCGGCGACGCCACCGCCGCCGAGGCGACCCTCGACAGCCTGCCTGCCGATCAGCGCGACACGCCGGAAGTCACCGCGCTGCGCAGCCACCTGTTTTTCGAGGGCCGGGCGACCGGGGCTCCTGCGGCAAGCGAACTCGACGCCAGGCTCGCGGCCGATCCGGACGATCTCGAGGCCCTTCACCAGCTGGCGTTGCGCAAGGTGGTGGACCAGGACTACGACACCGCCATGGAGCTGCTGCTGCAGCTGATGCAGAAAGACCGCGGTTTCGGCGACGATGCCGGGCGCCAGGGGCTGTTGAAGGTGTTCGAACTGCTCGGCGACGATCCGCGCGTGAGCCGCTACCGCAGCCGGATGGCGAGCCTCTTGTACTGACTGCGCGGGGGCCGGGCCCGGCTCGTCTCGTCTGGATAGTCGCTTCCAGAGTCGGTAGGATGAGTGCAGATCCTGGTCAATTACAACAAAAAGGCAGCCAAGCACCCGATTTTCCTGGAAATTGCCAGGGCCTGGTAACGGTAATCCGTGACCGACACCGGGCTGGTGCTCGAGCTTCCGAAGAGAGGTGACCGCATGAGCGTCGAGACCCGTCACGCTCTTGATGAGCGCAGTTTCGATCACAGCGTCATTCGCTGGATCATGAAGTCGGTCGGCAATCCCCGCATCTCGGTGCGACTCTGGAACGGCGACGAGTTCAGCGTGACCGGGGAACGACCCGTCGCCGGTATGGAATTCCGCAGCCGCCGGGCGGTGTTCGAGCTCCTGCGGTCTCCGTCCGTGGGCTTCGGAGAGTGCTACAGCCGCGGGCTGATCGATGTCCACGGCGATTTCCTGGCCTTCGCCAACGAGATCACTGCGGCAATTACGGAGCGCCGCGGCAACAGTTATTACCGCTCCAAGCTGCGGTCCCTGCTGCATGCAGCGCGGCGCAATTCGCTCAGCCGCTCACGGCACAACGTGCATCACCACTACGACCTCGGCAACGATTTCTACAAGCTGTGGCTGGACGAGCGCATGGTGTACACCTGCGCTTACTACGACACCCCGGCCGCTACGCTGGAAGAAGCACAGGTCGCCAAGCTCGACCACGTGTGCCGGAAACTGCAGCTGCGGCCCGGGCAGAAAGTCATCGAGGCAGGCTGCGGCTGGGGCGCACTGGCCCTGCACATGGCGGAGCATTACGGCGTCGAGGTAATCGCCTACAACAACTCCAGGGAACAGGTCGCGTACGCGAAAGAACGCGCAGCGGCGATGAAACTGGACGGCAGGGTGACGTTCGTCGAGGACGACTATCGAACGATCGATCAACGCTGCGACGTGTTTGTCTCGGTCGGCATGCTGGAACATGTCGGCCTCGCCAACTTCCGGACGCTGGGTGACCTCATCAAGCGCGTGCTGAAACCCGACGGCTTCGGGCTCATCCATACGATCGGCCGCAGTTTCCCGGACCGGACCGATTCCTGGATCACCAAGCACATCTTCCCGGGCGGGCACATCCCGAGCCTCAGCGAGATGATGTCCGTGTTCGAGCCGCAGAAGTTCTCGGTTCTGGACGTCGAAAACCTGCGGCCGCACTATGCGCGCACCTGCGCAGCCTGGTTGCAGAATTTCGAAACCGCGGCCGACAAGGTGGCGGACATGTACGACGAGGACTTCGTGCGAATGTGGCGCCTGTACCTGGCCGGCTCGTCCGCCGGTTTCGAATCCGGCACGCTGCAGCTCTACCAGGTCCTGTTTACCCCGCGCGGTAACAAGGACGTGCCGTGGACGCGTCACTACCAGTATCCCGGAGTCGCGGAGACGCGGTAAAGTGCATAAGGCCGACGCCATCGTCGTGGGCGGCGGGCCTGCCGGCTCGACCTGCGCCTGGAAACTTCGCGAGGCGGGCCTCGACGTGCTGGTCCTGGACCGCGCCGCCTTTCCGCGCACCAAGCTGTGCGCGGGCTGGGTCACCCCGGAAGCCCTGCAGGACCTCGAGCTCGACCCGGGCGACTACCCGCACAGCCTCATCACCTTCGACGAACTGCACCTGCACTGGAAAGTGCTGACCGCGAAACCCGCGACCCGGCAGCACTCGATACGACGCTACGAGTTCGACGACTTCCTGTTGCGCCGTGCAGGCGCCACGGTGCTGCAACACAAGGTCCGCGAGATCCGCCGCGACAACGGCGACTACGTCATCGACGGTGAGTTCCGGGGCAAGTACCTCGTCGGCGCCGGCGGCACGCGCTGCCCGGTCTACCGGGCGTTTTTCAGCGACAGCCACCCGCGAGGCAGTGGACTGCAGACGGCCACGTACGAACAGGAGTTCGCCTACGACTGGAAAGACCCGGCCTGCCACCTGTGGTTTTTCGACGCCGGACTGCCGGGGTATGCCTGGTACGTCCCCAAGGCCGATGGCTACATCAATGTCGGCCTCGGCGGCATGGCCGAGCAGCTGAAACACAAGGGCGGCCACCTGCGTGAGTACTGGCGGGATTTCGTCGGGAAACTGAAGCGCCGCGGACTCGTGCGCTACGACGACTACGATCCCAAAGGCTATAGCTACTACATTCGCGACAACGCCGATGCCGTCAGCGATCGCAATGCCTACATCGTCGGTGACGCCGTCGGGCTCGCGACGCGCGACATGTGCGAAGGCATCGGGCCCGCAGTCAGGAGCGGCCTGCTTGCGGCCCGCTCCATCGTCACCGGCGAGGCCTATTCACTCGCCGGCATCGACAAGCTCAGTGGCGACAGCTTTGTGAGCAAGCTCCTCGAACGCCAGTTCGCCGGCCGCTAGACCGAACGCATGCTGTAGCCGCGGAGGTGCCGCGCAAACTCGTCGAGCGCCGCGATGCCGGTACTTTCCGCGCTCGCACACCACTGCTGCAGCCTCGCCAGCCGGTCCGTCTCCTGGACCGACGGCTGCATCAGGGCCTTGAGCCGCCGCTTGTACTCGACGACGACCTTCAGTGCGCTGCTGTCCCCGATCGTCTCCTCCAGCACCTTGCGCTGCTCACTGCTCAGGATCAGGTCCTCGCGAGTGAGCCACTTGCGGAAGCGGCGCAGCTTCCGGCGCGCGAGAGTGCCCTTGAACTCCATCTTCAGCACCGGCCGGATGACCTGTGAACCGTAGAGCCTCAGGACATGGAAGCGATTGCGGAGCAGCGCCTTGACCGTGTCGAGGTCGACGGCACTTTTCGTCGGCACGAAGTCCGTCTTCGGTGCGGTGCGGTTCACGCTGGCGAGACCGGTGGCCTCGAGCAGGCGGATATATGCCCAGCCGAGGTCGATCTCCCACCACTTGTTCGACAGCCGGGCCGACTGCCGGTAGGCGTGGTGATTGTTGTGCAGCTCCTCGCCACCGACCAGCACGCCGAAGGGGATGATGTTGCGGGAGGCGTCGGGGGTCTCGAAGTTGCGGTAGCCCCAGTAATGCCCGATGCCGTTGATGACACCGGCTGCCCAGAACGGGATCCACGCCATCTGCACGGCAAAGATAATGAGCCCGGCCCAGCCGAACAGCACGGCGTCGATTACCAGCATCAGCAGCAGCCCGGTATTGCGAAAGCGCGCGTAGACGTTCCTCTCTACCCAGTCGTCCGGCGTGCCCTTGCCGAACTTCTCCAGCGTCTCCGTATTCCTGCATTCCGCCTGGTAAAGGCCAAGGCCCCCGAACAGTACCCTCGGGAGTCCCCGCACCTGCGGGCTGTGCGGATCATCCTCGGTTTCGCATTTGGCATGGTGCTTGCGATGCACGGCCACCCATTCCCGGGTCACCTGCCCGGTGGTCAACCACAGCCAGAAGCGGAAGAAGTGACTCACGGCCGGGTGCAGCGTGAGCGCCCGGTGCGCCTGGCACCGGTGCAGGTAGATCGTGACTGCCGCGATCGTGATGTGGGTGAGCACCAGCGTAATGCCGACGTACGCCCACGGCGAGAGTGTCAACAAACCATCAATAGTCATTTCGAACCTGTACTCGGAAACGCGACAGCACGGATAGCGGACACCGGCGAAACGCCGTTCCTTGCTACCGGGAGGAAGTATCGTCGGGGAACCACCTTGGCCAGAAACCAGGTCTTGGCAGCGTGCTGCCGCTGAACAACCAACTTGGCCGAATTATACAGCAAACCGTGGGGGCCGGGCGCTCGCACCCGGACCGGGCCTCGGGCCAGGTGGATCCGGTCCGTGCTAGAGGGATTCCGGCTCATCGTGTAGATTCCCGGTACCTGCAGCGCAGAGCGACACCGGGCCGCTGCTCTTCAATTTCACTTCCGGAGTTCCGTCATGAAAGCAATGACGCGCGATGTAACTGCATTGCTCACGATCCTGCTTCTCGTTCCGGCTGCTGCGAGCGCCGATGTCCTGTACCTCAAGAACGGCGACAGGATCACGGGCAAGATCAAGCGAATCTGGGATGACGAGGTGACGATCGAGCCCGAATACTCGGACGACTTCCAGGTCGATCTGCCGCTCGTCGAGCGCATCGAGTCCGATCGGGAATTCGAGATCGAGATGCCCGACGGCACAGACGTCGTCGCCACGATGCAGGGAGTTGACGATGACGGCAACCAGGTCATCGTGATCGACGGGGAAGCCAAGTCGGTATCGCTGGGCGCCCTGCGCGAGGTCGACGAGCCCGAGGACTTTTACGACTGGGAGGTGCTGGTCGATTATTCGCTGGCGGTGAATGACGGCAATACCGACAGCGTGAACTCCAGGCTGGCCGGCGAAGGCATGTTCAAGCATGGCGACCACCGGCATATCGGTAGCGCGACATTTGTCCAGGAGGAGCAGGACGGTGCGACGACCAAGAATCAGTCGGTGGTCACCTACGGTTACAACTGGTTGTTCAGCGACCCCTGGTTTTTCGCCGCGAACGGCCAGATAGAGCGCGACCCGATCAGGGAGCTGGAGCATCGTATTACCACGAGTGCGGGCATAGGCCGCGACATCTGGAATGAGCCGCGCAGGTTCCTCAGCGTCCAGCTCGGCGCAGGTTTCATGGACGAGGAGATCGGGCTGGACAAGGAGACCAACACCGTGGCGGCGTGGTTACTCAGGTTCCGTCACGAATTTTTCAGCGACGATTTCGAGGTCTTCCACGACCACAGCATCATCGAGACGGTCGAAGGTCGCGACAACACCATCATCAAGACCTCGACCGGCTTGCGGTACGAGATTACGGACCTGCTGTATCTCAATGTTTCGCTGGACTGGGATCACGAGACGGAGCCCGCCGGAACGGCAGAAGATACGGACACGACCTTCGTCGTTGGTGCCGGCCTGGAATTCGATTGAGCCGACGAGCCGCTAGTCCAGGAACGACTCGGCCGTTTCCCATATTTTCGTCGAATGGCCGCCGGAACGACCACAGACCATCAGCGGCCGCTGCAGTTGCTCACATGCCGCCATGAAACGGTCGGCGACTTCCTTTGTCATCGTTCCGGGGTCGACCGGGAAGTGCACGAGCGTGATCCCGAACCCGTCGGCGGCCCTCGCCAGGTCGGCCGCCGCTGGCTGGCCTTCCGACTCGTTGTCCGGCCGGGTATGCACGATGCTGCGAACGCCCTGTTTGGACAATAGCTGCAGGTCGGTCTCGAACAGCTGCCCCGACGCATAGACCTCGGGTGCGAGCTCCAGCACCCGCATCTGTAAGTAGTCCTGCTTCAAAATTCCAACCTCTCTGATCGCGGCAAAAGTCAATCGGTCAAATGTCGATTCCTGCCACCTGCTGATCCGACAATCCGAGTTGCTCCAGGATACCCTGCCAGCGAGGGTCCTCCGCGAAAACCTGGGCCGCCGCCAGGTTAATCAAAGCGTAGGGACTCCCCGGCGAGAGCTGCAGTGACCGCGGCAGCGACGAAATCGCGCTCGAAGTGCTGCCAGGTACGAAAGGCCGAGCCTCGATATTACTCGACGGAGACAGAAATGGGCGCCGAATAGGCTGCGATCGTCGCGACCTGCAATTCGAAAGGGCCGTCCAGCCTGTCGTAGATCATCAGGCCCATGCCGGTAATTTGCCCCGGATCGAGTTCGGGACCGTCGAGTTGGGCTCCCCGGTACCGGGGAACGAACCGTGAAAACGGAATGTCCACACTACTCCAGGCGCCGTCCTGCGTATCGAAATCCGCCCAGTAGCCGATTTCCTGGCCACGCCAACGTGCACCAGTCGTCAGCCGCCATGTGTAGCGACGCCCGTCGCCCTTCACGCGCAAGCGAATTCCTGCGTACTCTGACAGGTCCAGCGGAACGGTTTTAGTTCGGATCGAACTGAATCCACCACCATCGGTATTCGTGCGGCCTGCGAAGCGCAGCTCGCCCTGCTCGATGGCAAAGTCACCCTCGCTGCGACCCCCCATGACATTGTCGTTGACCACGAACCAGCCGAGATGCGCCCCGCCGGCCTTGAAGTCGGCGATCATCATCGACGCCTCCTCCCGGAACTCGGAGGCGTCGGGCTTCGAGCCTGAAAAACTCATCAGCAACACTCCAGCGGTCCACACGGACGCTATCATGCCAACACGTTTGTGGCGGCTCCTAGCCGCAGAAAGCGAGTAGCTCATTTTCCCGTCGGGGAAGGTGCATTTTCCACGCGCGGCAACCGGTTGACGCCTGGTCGCCGAGAGTCAGCGTGGTGCGCAGCGAGCGGCTCATCGCGCTCGCATGAAGCCGCTGGTAGTAGGGAAGCGTGGCGACGTAGGTCGGCAAGATTTCCTCGAGTGACAGGTCCGTATCCAGCATCCGGACGAACCCCTCAAAAAACCGGCGAATCGCGTCGGAGGCCTGATTGTCCTCCCGGACCCGATTCGACGGATCGATCGTCCAGGTCATATCGCGCTGCAGCACACAGGTACCTGCAAATCCGGCTCGCCGTTCGTCCGACCATTCCCAGGGTGCGACAAGGCTCAGTGACCACTGTCCGTCGATCCAGTACAGGTAGTTTGCAGCGCCTGTTACCGGTTGATACTTGAACTCGGCGGACAGGACGAGCATCGAGGTGAACAGCTCGGCAAGGACCTGGCGCTCCGGTTTCGCAGCGACGCCGCGCGGCGTCGTCGCTTGCCAGTCGACCAGGAACACATGGGAGCCCTTGCCCTCCGGGTTGCCTTCGGACTTGAGCGCCGGAAGACCCCGCCTCGCGCTTTTGAATGAGTGGCTCATCGTGCAGTCAACCCGAGATTCACGGACAACGTCATCCGTAACCGTATTGAACGAGCGTGCAGCTTACCGTGGTTCGATGCGCATTCCGTCCGTCGATACAAAGAGTTACTCCTTTCGACCGCGGGACGGTCCGTCGGCGTTGCGGGAGCGGTCTGTAACTGCCTGTAACAGGATGTTTCCTCGGGTATCGCGATGTACCGCGGCGCCGCCGCAAACGTTATCGTCGTCGCTCTTTAGCCTTCAGGAGAAATTCAATGGCACAGCAAACGCAGGATTGGTCAGAACTTGCGGTCTCGCTTTACGACAAGTTGACCAGTCGTAACGCCGAGATCACGTATGAGGCAGACGAGATGGAAGTCTGGGTCCCGAGCGGCGTTGGTGACGACGCGTCGCACGCGAAGTGGAAAGTTAGCGGGTCCCTCAAGATA
>JAAUYE010066799.1_pt1 | contig 21620 bp, 23 predicted proteins | sample 7278081 | NCBI WGS metagenome assembly JAAUYE01 (sample SAMN14350131, study PRJNA611818) | marine sediment metagenome | isolation source: surface marine sediment (0.6m) | place: French Polynesia: Moorea | collected 2018-08
CATCAGCGACGATCGCGTCACCGCCGGCTTCACGGATCGCGCGGGACACGCCGCCTCCCATGCTGAGCCTGGTGTCATCGGAGCTGACAAGGATCGCGGCGTCAGACGTCGTGATGTCGCCGAAAATCAGAGTCAGCGACGAGCGGCCGTATTTGTAGCTGCGCTGTCTCACTCCCCGAGTATAAGTTACGATGAGATGCTCTTGGTCGCGTCGAGACCGCGAGCAACGAGGACTTCTGAGCTACCAGCGGGGCGGGAGCAGCGCCACGACGCGCACCGGAGCGCCGGTGCCGCCGGCGATCTTCATCGGCAGCGCCACCAGCAGCGCGCCGCGGGGCGGGAGCTGGTCGAGGCCCCTCAGGTTCTCGAGGCCGAACACGTCGCGCGCCGCGGCGATGCGGTGCACGGTAAAGTCGCTCGACGGCCCGTGGTCGAGCGAGGCCGTGTCGACGCCCAGGCCCACCACGCCGCGCCCTTCCACCAGCAGGCGCGCGGCGTCGGCGCCGAAGCCCGGGAAGCGGAGCTTCGAGGCGTCGCCCGGTGTGTCGTCGCCGAGGTAGGCCTTGGCGTCGGGCCAGAAGCGGTCCCAGCCGGTGTGCATCAGCACCACGCTGCCCGGCTCGATGATTCCGTGGCGGGCTTCGAAGGCCAGGACCTCGCGCGTGGTCAGCCGATGGCTCGGGCTCGCCGAGGCCTGGGTCCGCGCGTCGATCACCACGGCGGGTGCCACCAGCCTCTCGACGGGAATGGCGTCGACGGTCTGGCGTCCCTTCGCGAAGTGCACGGGTGCGTCCAGGTGCGTGCCGCCGTGCTCCGGCGACGAGAAGGCGCCGGACGCGTAGAACCAGCCGCCCTCGGTGTCGCCCCAGGCGAGCCGCCGCCAGGAGAAGCGCGAGGGCGAGGTCGGCCAGTAGAGCGTCTCGGCGTCGAAGGCGTGGGTGAGGTCGACGACGCGACGGCGCCGCTCGGGCTCGTCGGCCCCGGCCGGTGCCGCCACCACGGTCAGGAGCGCGAAGAGCAGGGCTCGAGATCGCCAGGGCATGGGTTCCTCTCGGGAGACGCGAAGGCGCCTGGTATCATGGGCAGCCGCTGCGCGACGATCGAGCAGCGGCCCGGAGATGATCCCCACACTGAAGCAGATCTCGCGAGGGCTCGGCGCGGCGCTGGCCGTGGGCGTAGCCGTGCTGCTGCTCCTCGAGGTGGGTCTGGCCGCCCTGGCCTCTGTCACCTCCGGACGCGGCGGGCACTGGAGGCCCGGCGCCCGGGTCCGGATCCTCTGCCTGGGCGACTCGCACACCTTCGGCGCGGGCGTCGAGCCCGCCGAGTCGTACCCCGCGCAGCTCCAGACCCTGCTCGACGAGCAGTATCCCGGACGCTTCTCGGTGCTGAACCTCGGCATTCCGGGCATGAACAGCGCGCAGCTGGCGTCGCGCCTGCCGGCGAACCTGGCCCGCTACCGGCCCGATATGGTGATCGTCTGGGTCGGGACGAACGACGTGTGGAACAGCGCCGAGTTCGAACTCACCGAGCGGGGGCTGGGAAGCCGGCTGGACGCGTGGGCGCTGCGCTCCCGCGTCTATCGCGCGCTCCGGGTCTGGCGCCACGATCGCACGCTGCGGACCGCCCGGGAGGAGCTCCGCAACGACGGGCGGCCCCAGCCGGGCGAGTTCCAGCTGGGCGAGCGGACGACGCGCCTGCCGATGGGCGAGGTCGAGGAGACGCTCCATCACGAATTCCAGAAGGCGGGAAGGGCCGAGCAGCTGGATCGCACCACCAGGGCCTTCACCCACATGGCGCGCGTCACGCGCTCGGCGGGCCGGCCCCTCGTGCTGGTGCGCTATCCGCTTGGCATCTGGCCCTTCCAGGTCGCCAACCGGGTCGCGCGCCAGGTGGCCGGGGAGTACGGGCTGCCCTTCGTCGACACCGGGGCCTCCATGCGCCGGATCCCGGAGGGGGAGCTCGACTGGCGCTGGGCGCTGCATCCCTCGCCCCGGCTCTACGGCGAGGTCGCCGCCGACCTCCTGCCCGTGGTGCTCGCGCTCGCGGAAGAGGGTGGCTGACTCAGTCGGCCTCGGCCTCGAGCACGGTGGCGCCCACCTCCTGGCCGAAGGAGATCTCCAGGGTGTGCCCGTCGGGGTCGCGCAGGAAGGCCCAGATGCCCACCGGCGGCCCGTAGTCCTTGGGGCCCTCGACGAGGACCCGCTCCTCGCGCGCCCGGTCGCAGAGGCGGTCGAGCTCTTCGGGGCTCGCGCATCCCACACCAAGGTGCGCCACCGGCCGGAGCGGGTGGGGCACCTCGGCCGCCTCGATCAGCACGATCACGAAGGGCCGCGTGCCGTCCGACAGCCAGACCACCTCGGGCCGGCGGTGGACCACGTGCATGTTCGCGTAGACCTCGTAGAAGCGGATGCTGGCGTCGAGGTCGCGGGCGGGCAGCGCCACGTGGGTCATGCCGACGTCGCTCACACGGGCTCCTTCCAGAGGGGGCGGCGAGTGCGGGTGCGCTGGTATGGTACGCGAACCAGGAGGAGCCCCCCATGCCCGAGTTCTCGACGGTCGAACGCGACGGCCGGCTGCTGATCGTCACCATGAACCGCCCGGAGCGCATGAACTCGCTGCACCCGCCGGCGAACGCCGAGCTCGGCAAGATCTTCGACGAGTTCTGCGACGATCCCGAGCTCTGGGTGGCGATCATCACCGGCGCGGGCGACCGCGCGTTCAGCGCCGGCAACGACCTCAAGTACCAGGCCGAGGGCACCGGCGAGCTCGACATCCCGCCGCGCGGCTTCGGCGGTCTCACCTCGCGCTTCGACAACCCGAAGCCCGTGATCGCTGCGGTGAACGGCGTGGCCATGGGCGGCGGCTTCGAGATCGCGCTGGCCGCCGACCTGATCGTGGCCTCCGAGAACGCCGTCTTCGCCTTGCCCGAGCCGCGCGTGGGCCTGGCAGCGCTGGCAGGGGGCATCCATCGGCTGCCGCGCCAGATCCCGCTGAAGCAGGCCATGGGCATGCTGCTCACCGGCCGCCGGGTCTCGGCCGCCGAGGGCAAGGAGCTCGGCTTCGTGAACGAGGTGGTGCCCCAGGCCGAGCTGATGGACGCCGCGCGGCGCTGGGCCGAGCAGATCCTCGAGTGTGCGCCGCTCTCGGTGCGGGCGTCGAAGGAGGCCGCTCTCGCCGGGCTCGACAAGGGCGGGCTCGAGGAGGCCATGAGCAGCCGCTACGAGGGCCTCGTGGCGATGGTCAAGAGCGAGGACTTCGTGGAGGGCCCGAAGGCCTTCGCCGAGAAGCGCCCCCCGAGCTGGAAGGGGCGCTAGCAAGGAGGCCGAAGGCCGACGCGCAGCGAGCCAGAGGCGAGCGAAGGTCGGTGAGCGCGAAGGGCGACTCGATGAGTCGCCCTCCGCGCAGCGAGCCGCAGGCAACGAAGCGGGAGGACTGGCGCTGGCCCTTCCCTGGCAGACCCTCGATCGCGAGGACACCGCCGACGGCGCCCTCGAGCTGCGCCGTCGCGGCGAGCGCGACTTCCTGATCACCCTCGACGGCCGCGTGCTCATGTCGAGTGCGGCCCACCGCTCGGAGAGCGTGCTCGGCGAGCTGGCCTGCGAGCGCTGCAGGCTCCGGCGCTCGCCCCGCGTGCTGCTCGGCGGGCTCGGCATGGGCTTCACCCTGCGGGCCGTGCTCGACGCGCTCTCGCCCCGAGCGAGGGTCACGGTGGCCGAGCTCCACCCCGCCGTGGTGGAGTGGTGCCGGGGTCCGCTGGCGCCTCTCACCGGCGCCGCCGTCGAGGATCCCCGCGTGACCCTCGAGCTCGCGGACGTGGCCACCGTGGTGGCGAGGGCCGACCCCGAGAGCTTCGACGCCATCGCCCTCGATCTCTTCGTGGGCCCCCGCGCGCCGCGGCCCGACGACCGCCACTACGGCGCCGACGCGCTGGCCCGGCTCTGCGCGGCGCTGCGCCCGGAGGGCACGCTCGCCGTGTGGTCCGAGCAGGAGGATCCCCCCTTCGCGAAGCTCCTCTCGCGCAGCGGCCTGCGCACCTTCCCCCAGCGGCCCGGCCGCGGCGGATTGCGCCACGTGGTCTACGTGGGCGTGAAGGAGGAGACGGGCGACCGGCGGGTCAGGGCAGGCGGCAGTCGAGACGGTCGACCGCGTGGACGGGCGCAGCGTCGCCGCTCATGAGCGGCGTGATGGCCCCGTACACGAGCTGGTGCTGCTGCACCTTGCTCTTGCCCTCGAAGGCCGCCGACGTCACCGAGATCTCGAAGTGACCCGGGCTGCCGCACGCCACGTCGGCGCGCGCGTCGGGAATGGCGGCCTCGATGGCCTGCACGATCTGCTGGACGATCTGCTCGGGGTCCGGCCCCGCTGCGTTGATGATCTGGAGCGCCATGTGGTGAGGCTAGCGAAGCCGCCCGCCGGGCAGTAGCGGCCTCGCGCGAAAGCTGGTGAGGAGCGAAGCGCCGCCAGCCCGAGCGCGCAGCTCACCCCGGGTCGACGAAGCGGAGGGGCTCGGTGGCCTCGACCTCGATCGAGCGGGCCGGCTCGTGGAAGTCGGCGTCGACGCTCCACGCCTGGGGCTCCGGGAAGCGCAGCGAGACCCGACGGGCCGGGAAGTGACGCAGGCAGGAGCCGCGCGCCGAGATCCCGAGCCGGAAGGCGGGCAGCTCGAGGGCCAGGCGGGAGGGGCCGGCGTCGCTCACCAGGAAGTGGAAGCGCAGCGGGTCGGTCCCGGCGCTCTGGAAGGGCTGGAAGCCGAGGCCCACGTGGCGCACGGTGGCCGCGCCGAGCACCGTGAACTCCTGGTAGTCGAGCGGGGCGCCGTCGACCTCGATCGCGACGGGGGCGGGGTCGAAGACGCTGTGGGCCAGGCGGCCTCCCACGAGCATCGAGCCCAGGATGCGGGCCGCGGTGGACGCGGCCCCGCGCACGCCGAGCGAGGACTCGTAGTAGCGGCGCAGGAACTTCACCGCGGCGCCCTGCACGAAGATCATGCCCGAGCGCGTCTCGCCGCTCTCGGTGCGCACGCGCACGAGCGGCCGAAGCGAGGAGCCGCGGCCTCCCGACTCGACGAGGTGGCGCACCGTCTGCTCGGCGCTGCCCGTGGCGCCGAGCGAGCGGGCGATGGTGTTGACCGTGCCGCCCGGCGCGAGCGCCACCGCAGGGCGGGAGTCGCCGGGCCAGCCGTCGATCAGCTCGGTGAGCGTGCCGCCGACCGTGCCGTCTCCGCCCACCAGCACGAGCAGGTCCACGCCCTGCTCCCGGAAGGCGGACAGCGCCGGCCTGATCTCGTCGGCGCTCCAGGTGGCCCGCACCCGACCCTCCGGGAGCAGCGTCTCGACGCGCTCGATGAAGCCCGGGTCGCGCTTCGCCGCCCCGGCCCGCGCGTTCACCAGCACCCCGACGCGGGCGCTCACGACGCGCTCCAACGAGAACGGGCCGCTTCCTCGGAAGGAAACGGCCCGCTTCGTTTGGGAAGGGGATGTTGCTGTCTGTACTGGGGGAGTGGCCGTCGCGGGGAGCGGGGTGACGGACTTTTTTCGGCGACGGCAAGAAAATTCCCGCTCCACTGAAAAGTCGAGCGAATTCGGGCATCTGGCGCGGGCCAGCCGGCCAGGAGCGCCTCCGCCACGCGCTCCGCCACGAGGCCGTAGCCCTCGGGGCCGAGGTGCACGCTGTCGATGAACAGGGCCTCGCGGCCCCGGAGCGCCTCCACCAGGTCCACGAGCGGGGCGTCGGTGCGTCGAGCCACCGCCCGGGCGGTGTCCTGATAGAGGCGGACGACCCGTTCGACCTCGCTCTGCGAGCCGTCCGGTCCCGCCTGGCTCCGCAGCGGCCAGACCACGATCACGGGCAGGGCGCCGTGCCTCCGGCTCTCGGCCACGAAGGTGTCGAGGTTCGCCTCGTAGTCGGCGGGCGAGACGCGACGCTTCACGCCCCCGGGCGCGGACGCGGCGGCGGCCCCGCCTCCGAGGCCGAGGCCGGCGCGCCACAGGAGCCGGGTGATGCCGAGGCGTCGGTTCCGCCGCAGGGCGTCGGCGTACTCGCGGTCCGAGAGCAGCTGCGAGCCGAAGCGGCGCTTGCTGCCGGCCGTGGCCGGCGAGGCGTCGTTCACGCCGCTGGCGAAGACCACCGCGTCGGGCTCCAGCGCGAACCCCTCGATCTCGAGCAGCCGCAGGGCCTGGAAGGAGGTGAAGCCGGGCACGCCGGCGTTCAGCACCTCGACGCGGAAGGGCCTCTCGGTGGCGAGGCGTGCCTCGAGCTGGGCCGGGTAGGTCCCGCTCTGGGGGGCGCCGGATCCGAAGGTGCACGAGTCGCCCACGGCCACGACGCGCAGCGTGTCCGCCGACTTGGGCCGCGCGGGCTCGGGACCGCGCAGGCCGCGCGAGTCGGTGCGCAGGTCGAAGATGCGCGGGTTCGCGGTGCGGCCCACGTCGAGGTTCGGGGCGAGCCGGAAGAAGGTGTCGGGGTCGGGGACGTAGACGAGGTCGCGCACGCTGGCGGTGCGGCCCTCGCCCGGCTCCCAGCCCACCCGGATCGGTGCGCCCGCCGAACCCATGGCCGCCAACACGAGGCGCGCGCCGCCCTCGAGGAGCAGCGCCGTGAGCACCAGCGATCCGAGCCACAGACCGGCGCGCCTTGCCATGGGCGAGCCAGCCTAGCTCGTCGAACTCCGCTCGCCTGCGGCTCGCTGCGCGCCGGGCGACCCGTGGGGTCGCCCGGCTTGCTTATCCAGCTCCGCTCGCCCGCCGGCTGCTGCGCGCTCGCGGCTAGCGGCGGGACGACCGGACGAAGCTATCGGAGGCCACCGTGAGCTGGGCCTGGTGCCACTCGTCCGCGAGGGCCGCCCGAGCCTGCGGATCGAAGGACGCGACCGTCTGCGCCCCGGGATGGACCAGCGCGAAGGCGGCCGAGGCCAGCAGGATCCCGGCGGCGAATCCGGCCACCAGGCCGGCGGCCAGCCCCCGGCGGCGGCGGCTCGGGCTGCAGTTCTTGGGGTCGAAGCGGTGGAAAGTCATGTCTCTTGCGGTCTCCTGGCGGGCCCAGGAATCATCGCCCGTCAAGAATGAATCACCAGTCAAGATTCCGTTTATCGGCTATTCATTGGTGAATGATCGAGTCCAAGCTCGAAACCCTGGACTGGCGCTGGCTCCGCGACTTCGCCGTGGTGGCGGACTGCGGGAGCCTGTCCGCCGCGGCGCGCCGCCTCGGCGTGAGCCAGGCGACGCTGACCCGGCGCATGGCGGCGCTGGAGGCCCACCTCGGCAGCGAGGTGCTCCGGCGCACCTCCCGCGGAGTCGAGCTCTCCGAGGTGGGTGAGGCGCTGCTCGAGCCCGTGCGGCTGATGCGCGAGCAGGTCGACGAGGTGGAGCTCAGTGCCGCGGGCCGAGACGCGCAGCTCCGCGGGCCGGTGCGGATCAGCGCGACCGAGGGGATCGCCTTCCGCTTCCTGATCCCGGCGCTGCGTCGCTTCTCGCGCGACCACCCGGCCATCGAGCTCCAGCTCGACGTCCGCAACCGCAACGCGAACCTGCTGCGCCGCGAGGCGGACATCGCCGTGCGGCTGGGGCGGCCGCGGCAGCAGCACCAGCTCGTGGCGCGGCGGGTGGCCGAGCTCTCGCTGGGCCTCTACGGATCGCGCGACTACCTGGAGAGCCGGCCGCCGCCCGAGTCGCCCGAAGACCTGGAGCGACACGCAATGGTGGCCTTCGACGACTCCGTCGTGGACACCCACGTCGGACGGCGCGCGGAAGACCTCCTCGGACGCGGCACCGTCGTCTTCCGCTCGTCGAGCATCTTCGCGCAGCTCGAGGCCGTGCGCGCCGGTCTCGGGCTCGGCGTCGTGAGCGACTTCATCGCCTGCGAGATTCCCGAGCTCGTGCGCGTGCTGCCCGAGACCGTGCACCGGCTCTCGATCTGGATGGTCACCCACCCGGGCCTGCGGCGGAGCGCGCGGATCCGCGCGGTCTACGACCTCCTGGTGGAGCGCTTCGAGGCGGAGCGCGATCGGCTGCTGCTCGAGCCCTCGCCGGCCGGCCGCCGAGCCGCGCCGGGTGAGGCCTTGAGCTGAGGCCGTGGAGCCGCGAGCCGCAGGCGCGAGGCCCGCGAGCTACAGGCCGCTCGCGTCGAGGCTGGCGGCCTGGTCCTCGTCGAGGTGCAGTCCGCACTCCTGCTTGAGGCCCCGGAAGCGCGTGTCGCGCTCGTGGCCGTCGTCGGCCTGCACGGCGCGGCTCGAGTGCCAGTCGCCCACCGTGGCGAAGCCCTGCTCGAAGAGCGGGTGGGTGGGCAGGTCGTGCGCCTTCAGGTAGCGGTACACGTCGCGCGTGTGCCAGCGCAGGATCGGCAGCACCTTGTAACGCTCTCCCTGGCGCCCGAGGATCGGGAGACCGGAGCGGTGGTCGGTCTGGTCGGCCCGCAGGCCCGAGAGCCAGGCCTGGGCGCCGAGCTCGCGCAGGGCGCGCTGCATCGGCTCCACCTTGCGGATGCGGTCGTAGCGGTCGAGGGCGTCGACGTCGTCCTGCTCCCACAGCCGCCCGTGCAGGGCCTCCATGCGGGCGGGCGACAGCTCGGACTGCGCCACGTGCAGGTTGAGGTCGAGGCGCCGCGTGAGGGCCTCGGCGAAGCGGTAGGTCTCCGCCGGCAGGTACCCGGTGTCGACCCACACCACCGGAATGTCCGGCTTCACCCGCGTGGCCATGTGCAGCAGCGCGGCCGACTGGATGCCGAAGCTGGTGCTCATCACGAGCCCGTCCCCGAAGGTCTCGGCGGCCCAGGCCACCACGTCGGCAGCCTCGCCGGCCTCGAGGCAGCGGTTCAGGACCTCGAGGTCGACGCCCGGGGCGTCGTCGAGGGCCGCGATCTGCGCCGTCTGCGCCGTCTGCGAGCAGGGGGTCATCGGCTTCGTCTCCTCCCGTGGTCACGCACCTGGATGCCGGGGAGGCGCCCGGGTTACGTGGCGGCAGGGCAGGGGCCGGGAGAGTAGGATCGAGGCGTGCGCTGGCTCGCTCTCGCCCCGGGGCTCCTGCTACTCGCCTGCTCTTCCTGCTCGCCCGGCGGGGAACGCACCGTGTACGTGGGCGGCCCCGTGCTCACCTTCGATGCCGAGAATCGCGTCGTGGAGGCGCTCGGCGTCGAGGGTGACCGCATCGCCGCCGCGGGTACCCGCGCCGAGGTCGAGGCCTGGGCAGAGGGTCGCGCGCGGCTCGTCGACCTCGCCGGCCGGGCCCTCCTCCCGGGCTTCATCGATGCGCACGGACACTTCCCGGGCGCCGGGCTCTATGCGGTGAACGCCGACCTCAACAGCCCGCCCATCGGCGACGTCCGGAACCTCGACGACCTCGTGGCGCGGCTGCGCGAGCAGGCGGCAGAGACCTCGGCGGGCGACTGGGTCACGGGCTGGGGCTACGACGACACCCTGCTGGCCGAGAAGCGCCACCCGACGCGGGAGGACCTCGACCGCGCCTCCCGCGAGCACCCGATCGCGGTCCTCCACATCTCGGGACACCTGGGTGTGTTGAACTCGAGGGCGCTCGAGGAGGTGGGCTACGGCTCCGATACCCCCGACCCGGAGGGCGGCCTGATCCGCCGCGACGCGGCGACCGGCCAGCCCGACGGCGTGCTCGAGGAGACCGCCCTCGACCCGGTGACGGGCACCCTCCTCCAGCCCTCGCTCGTCGACGCCTGGAAGATCGTGCGCGAGGGCAGCCGCCGTTACCTGGCCGCGGGCGTCACCACGGCACAGAACGGCTACGCGCCCGCCAGCCAGCTTCGCCCGCTCTCGTGGCTGGCGCGCCTCGGCGTGATCCCGCTGCGCGTGGTGCTGTGGCCGGGACACGAGGTGGCGATGGCATCGCTCGAGGGCGAGCCCGTCTTCGAGAGCCCCGACCCGGAGCGCGCGCGCATCGGCGCCGTCAAGATCGTCGCCGACGGCTCCATCCAGGGCTACACGGGCTACCTGAGCCAGCCCTACCACGTGCCGCCCGGCGACGATCCGGCCTATCGCGGCTACCCGCGCATCCCGCGCGACGATCTGGTGGCCGACGTGGAGAGGCTCCACGCCGAGGGCTGGCAGATCGCGATCCACGGCAACGGCGACGCCGCCATCGACGACATCCTCGACGCCTTCGAGTCGGCCCAGCGCAAGGTGCCGCGCCAGGACGCCCGGCACGTGATCATCCACGCCCAGATGGCGCGCGAGGACCAGCTCGACCGCATGAAGACGCTCGGCGTGATCCCGAGCTTCTTCGCCCTGCACGTCTACTACTGGGGCGACCGCCACCGCAACATCTTCATGGGGCCCGAGCGCGCCGCCCGCATGAGCCCCGCGCGCAGCGCGGTCGACCGCAGCATGCGCTTCACGATCCACTGCGACACGCCGGTGGTGCCGATGGAGCCGCTGCGCCTCGTGTGGGCCGCGGTCAACCGCCGCTCCGCCAGCGGCGCCCCGATCGGCCTGGAGCAGCGCATCACGCCGATGCAGGCGCTCCGCGCCGTCACCATCGACGCCGCCTACCAGCACTTCGAGGACGACGTGAAGGGCTCGCTCGAGCCCGGCAAGCTCGCCGACCTCGTGATCCTGTCGCGCTCTCCCCTCGAGGACCCGGAGCGCATCGACGAAATCGGCGTGCTCGAGACCATCGTGGGCGGCGAGACGGTCTGGCGCGCCGGAGACACCTGAGCCGCCCGGAGGAAGCCATGGAGATCGGCGTCGTCCTGCCCACGTGCGACATCGGAACCGACCCCACCGCGATTCGCGACTACGCGCAGACGGCCGAGGAGCTGGGCTACGCCCACATCCTCACCTACGACCACGTGCTCGGCGCTGAGCACGCAGGGCGCGACCCCGCGCTCGGCGGCCCCTACGACGAGGGCGACGCCTTCCACGAGCCCTTCGTGCTCTTCGCCTACCTGGCCGGCCTGACCTCGGACATCCGTTTCGCGACGGGGGTGCTGGTGCTGCCCCAGCGGCAGACCGCGCTGGTGGCCAAGCAGGCGGCCGAGCTCCAGCTGCTCTCGGACGGTCGCCTGCGACTCGGCGTCGGCACCGGCTGGAACTACGTCGAGTACGAGGCGCTCGGCATGCCCTACGAGAAGCGCGGCCGGATGCTCGACGAGCAGGCCGAGCTGCTGCGCCGGCTGCTGTCCGAGGACCTGCTCGACTACGAGGGAGAGTTCCACCGCATCGACCGCGCCGGTCTGCGGCCGCGCCCCAAGCGGTGCGTTCCGCTCTGGTTCGGCGGCTTCACCGAGGTGGCGATCCGGCGCACGGCCCGCATCGGCGACGGCTTCATCTTCGGCCACCACGGCGGCGCCATGCTCGACCTGTGCCGCGTGCTCTTCGAGCTGACCGAGAAGGAGGGGCGCTCGCGAGCCGACATGGGCGCCGAGGTGATCGTTCCGTACTCGCTGGGCCCCGACGCCTGGGCGAAGATCGCCGAAGAGTGGAAGGAGGCCGGCGCGACGCACCTCACCGTGCGGACCATGGACCGCGGCATGGAGATGCTCGGCGACCCGCCCACGGGCTTCAAGACGGTCCGGGAGCACATCGAGGCGCTCGAGCCCTTCATCTCGGCGGTGCGCTAGTCCGGCCCGAGCCGGTGCCTCGCCCGCGCGGCGGAGCGCGTGTGATACCGTCGCGCGATGCCCCACCCCGCACTGACTCCGGAGCGCACGGCCGTGATCACCGGCGGCGCCAGCGGCATCGGCCTCGCCACGGCCGAGCGGCTCGCAGCGCAGGGCCTGAACGTCTGCATCGCCGACCGCGACGAGGAGGCGCTAGGCGCCGCCGCCGAGGCCCTCGCCAAGGCGGCGGCGAAGGGCGCCGAGGCGGTGCTCGCCGTTCCCACCGACGTCGCCCGGCTCGACTCGGTCGAGGCGCTGCGCGCCGCGGTGCTCGACCGCTTCGGCGAGGTCGCGCTGCTCATGAACAACGCCGGCACGGGGGGTGGCGGCGGGCCCTGGGAGAACCTCGAGGGCTGGCAGCGCGTGCTGGGCGTGAACCTCTGGGGCGTGGTCCACGGCCTCCAGGTCTTCACTCCGCGCATGATCGACCAGGGCACCCCGTGCGCGATCGTGAACACGGGCTCCAAGCAGGGCATCACCAATCCGCCGGGCGACGCCGCCTACAACGCCTCGAAGGCCGCCGTGAAGAGCGTGACCGAGAGCCTCGCCCTCCGGCTTCGCGCCATCGAGGGCTGCCAGGTCTCGGCGCACCTGCTGGTGCCGGGCTTCACCTACACCGGGATGATCCAGCGCTTCTTGAAGGAGAAGCCGCCGGCCGCCTGGCTGCCCGGTCAGGTGGCCGACCGCCTGCTCGAGGCGCTGGGGCGCGGCGACTTCTACGTGATCTGCCCCGACAACGAGGTGACGCCCGAGATCGATCGCCGGCGCATGGAGTGGGCCACGGGCGACATGACCGAGAACCGCCCTGCGCTCTCGCGCTGGCACCCCGACCACGAGGCCGCCTTCGCCGCCTTCATGGAGCGGGCGTCCGACTGAGCCGACGGCGCCACGCGCGCGGGCCGTTTCCCTTCCGAAGGCGCCCTCGCGTCCTCGACCCCTGCTGCCGGCGCGAGCCCAACCGCGCGGCCGCGAGCCGGCTCTTGGAGGTCCCCGTCGGGCTCCCTCCGAGTCTCCTGCCGGTGCCGCCCGGCGCGTGCCCGCAGCTCGCGCGCTCGTCCGCCCGGCCCTAGCGTTGCGCCAGGAGCCGAGGTGATGGACGAGGCGATCAACGGGGACCTCGCGGTTCGGGCGACGGCGGATACGGAGCGCATGGACTGGACACCGAGCCCCAGCGGCACGGTCTGGCGCAAGCGCGTGCACCGGGTGGGTCCGCCGGAGTCGGGCCAGGTGACCTCCGTCGTCCGCTACGAGCCGCGCTCGAAGTTCCCGAGCCACGATCATCCCGAAGGCGAGGAGATCCTCGTGCTCGAGGGCGTGTTCTCCGACGAGCACGGCGACTGGCCGGCGGGGACCTTCCTGCTCAACCCCGAGGGCTTCCGGCACACCCCCTTCTCGGAGCCGGGTTGCCTGCTCTTCGTGAAGCTGCGGCAGTTCCCGGGCCTCGACCGGCGCCACGTGGTGCTCGATACGGGGAAGCTCGCTTGGCAGCCCGGTCCGCTCGCGGGCGTCTCGTGCAAGCCCCTCTACGCGCAGGAGGGCTACTCGGACCAGGTTCGCCTCGAGCGCTACGAGCCTCGGGCGGAGCCGGGGCCGGTCAGCTACGAGCAGGGCACCGAGCTCTTCGTCCTCGAGGGCGAGCTCGCCGACGAGGCCGGGGTGTACGGCCGCGGCTGCTGGCTGCGGCTGCCGTTCGGCGCCGAGCACCGCCCGCGCTCGGCCACGGGCTGTACGCTCTACGTGAAGACGGCGGGCCTGCCCTACCTTCGCTCCGCGGTTCCACCGGCCGGGGGGTGAGTCACGTGGCACGACGGAAGAGGAAGGCGAGGCGCGGCCTGGCAGGGCTCGCGTTCGCGCTGCTCGTCGCCGCCTGCGGACCGGGGGGAAGCCCTCCTGAGCCCGGCGACCCGGCGGGCCCGGTCGGCGCCGAGCCCGCGGCTCCGGCCGGCGCGAAGCCGGCGGACCCGGCCGGGAGGAAGCCCGCGCGTGTGCTCGGAGCCAGGCCCGCCGACCCGGCCGGCGCGGAGCCCGTGCGCGTGGCCTGCGAGGACCCGCGTCCGGAGCTCTGCGCCCAGCTCTACGATCCCGTCTGCGCGACGCGCGACACGGGAGTGCGTTGCATCACCACGCCCTGCGACTCCACGGAGACCCGCGAGTATCCCAGCGGCTGCGACGCGTGCAGCGACCCGCAGGTGCTCTCGTACGTGGCGGGACGCTGCCCGCAATAGGCCGCGTCCTGGGAATGGGCCGCGTCGTCAGAAGGGAGCGATCGAGATCGCGCGCCGCTCGGTCGAGCGGAGCAGCTCGCGCCAGATCATGGCCTCCACCTCGCGGGCCTGGGGAGTCGAGAGCTCCTCGACGTGCGCGTGGAGCGAGATCAGCAGCCCGCGCAGGTGATCGTTCGTGCGGTCGAGGGCCGAGATGTGCAGGTCGCCATCGCCCTCCGCGGCCGCCTGATCGAGGTGTTCGCGCAGCGCCTCGTCTTCGACGGCCACGAGCGCCTCGCGAAAGAGCGCGCGGATCGCGGCATTCTCCTCCACCCGTCGCGCCGCGCCGCGGTCCCACTCCTCGGCGGCGGCCTGGAGCACGAGGCCCGACACCACCGCGCTGCCCTGCGCGTAGCGCGACTCGAGCTCGGGGAGGAGCTGGGCCAGCAGCGTGTGCGCGAGCTTCGTGAGCGCGACGGGAACGTCGGGCTTCACGCCAGGTGACCCGCAGTCTCGAGGATCGCGCGATCCTGGGCGTTGGTCATCCACCAGCCCGTGAAGCCGAGCACCGGATCGGGATTGGCGCCGGTGGAGTACTCGCGTGCGCTCGACACCCAGATGCCCAGCCCCTTCACGCTCGAGAACAGGTCCCACCAGTGCAGCGCCTCGGGGTCCGCGCGCAGGCCGCTCGCCCGCTCCCAGATCTCGACGGCGCGCGCCCGCGGCAGCAGCCCGCCCGCGCGCTCGTCGCGCGCCCAGTGCCACACGCGGTTGAGCGACCAGGCGAGGTCTTCGAGCGGATCGCCCAGGTGCGCCATCTCCCAGTCGAGGATCGCGAGGATCTCGCCCTGCTCGCTGGCCAGGAAGTTCCCCGTGCGGTAGTCGGCGTGGACCGCGGAGATCTTCTGCGCCGGCGGGGGCTGATGGCGGCGCAGCCAGCGGATCGCCGCGCGTCCGATCGGCTGCGGGCAGAGCTCGTCCTCGTCGATCACGCGCTCCCAGTGGTCGAGCTCGCGTCGCCAACAGGTGTCGGGGGCCGGAAGCTCGAGGGCCTCGCCGAGGCCCAGGGCCTTCGGGTCGGCGCGGTGGATCTCGCCCAGGATCGTCCACTTCCGCTCGCCGAGCTTCTCGGCGTGGGCCTCGTAGGGCGGAGCGAGCAGGGCCTGGGGGCTGGACTCGCCGCCCTGCACCTCCTCCATCACGAAGAAGGGCCGCTCCAGCCAGCGGGGGTCCTCTTCGAGCCAGAGGATCCCGGGCACCGGCACCGGGCCCTCCTGGAAGGCGCGGTAGAAGCGCACCTCGTTGGCGCGCTCCGTCTCGATGAGGCTGCCGGGCGGGTCGCGACGCAGCACGAGCCGCTGCTCCCGCGCCCGGCCGTCGCGCTCGAAGCGAAGGCGCAGCCGGTAGGTCTCGCGGGAGGCGCCGCCGTGGATGCGCTCCACCTCGTCGACGCGCACGTGGCTCGCGTCGGGCCAGCGGTGGGCCACGTAGGCGGCGAAGGGCTCGGCGATGGTGGGCACGTCACCGGCATTCTGGCACAGGACGGCGGCCCACCGAACCGGTTCAGCCGGGCGCCGGGCCGGCCGAAGAGGGGCCCATGCAGAAGCCTCGCTTGCAGCCCCGTCGGACGGCGGCGCGACACTGTGGGATCGCCGTGCTGGCGCTCTCCGCCGCGCTGCTCCTGCCCGGCTGCGACGTCGTTCGCGACAAGCTCGCCGGCATGGTGGCGGGCGCGGGCCTCGACGGCGGCGGGCAGGCCGGCGGCGACGTGCCCGAAGGCTGGGAGAGCATCGAGGGCGCCGGCTCGGCGAAGCGGCTCTACTACCAGTTCGTGGACGCGCGGGGCGGGGTCCGCTTCGTGGAGCGCCTCGACGAGGTCCCCGAGGTCTCCCGGGCCAACGTGGGCTTCGTGAAGCTCGACGTTCCGCCGCCCCTCTCGCCCGCCGATGCCCGCCAGGCCCGCGACACGCAGATCGCGCGGCGGGGGGGCGTGCGCAGGGTCGCGGCGACGGGCTCGAAGGCCGGCCGACCCACGGTCATCGTGTACTACGCCGACTGGTGTCCCGCGTGCCGGAAGGCGAAGTCCTACCTGAACCGCAAGGGCGTGCCCTTCGAGGTCCGGAACGTCGACAACCCGGCGGCCAAGGAGGAGCTGGTGCGCAAGACGGGACGGCGCAGCATTCCCGTGATCGACGTCGACGGCCGCATCCTCACCGGGTTCAGCCCCCAGGCCATCGACGCCCTGCTCGGCAGCGCGTAGCCGGCTTTCTCGAACTTCGCTCGCCTGCGGCTCGCCTGTGGCTCGCTAGGGCACGCCCTCGCCGAGCCAGATGCCGCCGCGTAGCGCGTCGGCGAGCTGGTAGGCCACGTAGTACTTGGAGATGTTGGCGACGTAGCGCACGGGCTCGCGGCCGACGACCGCGAGCGCCGCGTGCTCGGAGTGGCCGAACCAGCGGTTGGGGTCGAGCCCCATCCCCTTGGCTCGGGCGCGCACCTTGCGGAGTTTGGCGGGCCCGGCGTTGTAGGCCGCCCAGGCGAAGGCGAGCCGCTCCTCCTCCGGGATGGCCGGGTCGGAGAAGTAGCGGTCGCGCAGGAAGGCCAGGTACTTGACCCCGGCGTGCACGTTCTTCTCCTCGTCGTGGATGTCGGGGATGCCCACCTTGGGGTCGGCCGCCGTGGCGGGGAGCAGCTGCATCAGCCCGACGGCGCCGGCGGGGCTCTTCTGCCGGTGGTCGAGGCGCGACTCCTGGTACGACTGGGCCACGAGCGCCCGCCAGTCGAACTCGTAGCGTTCGGCGTACTTCCGGAAGAGAGGGGCGTAGCGCTCGACCTTGTCGGTCTCGTCCTCGGCCAGCGGGTTGCGGATCCACTCGGTGTCGCCGTAGTAGCGCTCGAAGAGCACGTTCCCGATCAGCGAGCCCTTCCGCACCTTCTTCATGAACCTTTCGAGGGCGGCGAGCAGCTCCGGGCTTCCCGGGCGCGCGGCCCACCCGACGTGGCCGCCTTCGTGCACCACCAGGTCCGGCCGCAGCACCAGGTTCGGCATCACGCGCGCCCAGAGCTCGGCGCGGAAGTCGTCGGCGACGGTCAGGTCGAGCTGGCCCGCGTTCACCATCTCCAGGATGTCCTCGGTGACGAAGCGGGCGTCCTCCTCCCGTACCTCGATGGGAGCGAGGCCGCGAGCGCCGAGCTCCCGGCTCAGCGCGCGCAGGTGTTCGGCGTAGCTGCTGCCCCGCATCACCCGGACCGTGCGCCCCGCCAGGTCGTCGAGGCTCTCCGGAGCGTCGCGGCCCGCACGGGTGACCACGATCTCGTTCACGCGCAGCCCGCGGCCGCTCGCGAACGCGACCTGCCGCTCGCGTTCGGGAGTCGCGGTGAGGAAGGCCGCGGCGAGGTCGCCGCGACCGTCCAGCAGCGCGGGGAGGAGATCGTCGAAGGGCACGGGCACGAAGGCCACGCGCGTGCGCGGCTCCCTCCGCGAGAGCCCCGCGTTCAGGAACTTCTCGAGCTGGTGGAGGAGCTCCACCTGGATGCCGCGGGGCTGGCCGTGCACGACCGTGAAGTCCGTGCGACTCCAGCTCACGAGCGCGCGAACGACCTGGCGCTCGCGCATCTCGGGGAGGTCGCCGAGGAAGCGCTCGCTCAGGTGGGCCGGCAGGAAGCTTCGTGGCGGCGGCGGCGGCGACGCCTCGACCACGCGCGGCGCCTCGGCTGCGCCCTTTGGCTCGGCCGCGGGCGCCGAGGTCTCGGAATCCTGGCCGCAGCCCCACGCCGAGATCAGAGCGCAGGCGACGGCGATGGCGCGCGCGGTCCGTGCGAGCCGTCGGGCGACCCCTCGCAGGCCCTGCGGCGCTGAACCCCCAAAGCGCACCATCACCTCCTTTTGTAGGACAGCGCCGTGCTCAGCGCCCGGGCACGACCTGCGAGCCCTGCACTCCGGTGAACATCCGCCAGAAACGGCGCTCGCGCCCGTTCAGCACCAGGACGAAGCCTTCTCCCGGCAGCTCGAGCTCCCGGGCCAGCTCGTCCTGCAGGGGGGTGCGCAACCGGTCGCTCGCGACCCGCCAGCGCGGCAGCCTCCACTCCGCCCCGAGCACGAAGAGCGGAGGCTCGGGGCGCACGGTGAGCTCCTTGCGCACGAGCCAGGCGCGGCGGAGCGGCCAGCGGGCCAGCCGCTCGCGAAACCCCTCGAGCTCTTCGTCCGCGAGATCGTGCGCCAGGTAGCGGGCGTCGAAGGGCAGCGTCTGGCGTTCCTCGTGCTCCCGCTCGATCCGCTCACGGTGCTGCGCGGCGCGCTCGGCATAGACCTTCGCCTCGGCGGATCGTCCCCGTCGCGCGAGGAAGTCGGCGGCGAGCTTCGAGGCGGGCAGCACGGCCTCGTCGTCGAGCTCGGCGGCGCCATCGAGGTGGACGAGACCCGACTCGTCGCCGCTCGCCAGCAGCAGGCGCCCGAGGGCGAAGCGTGGGCGCGGGTCCTCGAGATCCTCTTCCACCAGATCCCGGTAGAGGGGAAGCGCGGCGGCGGCGCCGTCGAGCTCCTCGCTGAGCTCGGCGCACTCCCACGCCTCGTCGGGAGAGATCAGCCCCGTCCGTGCGGCCGACTCGAGCTCGCCCCGGCGCTTGCGCATCGACTCGGTGTGCTCGTAGCGCTCGTTCCACCAGAGTGCCGCGTCGAAGCACCACTGCTCGCCGATCCGGGCGGAGAGCCCGGGGAGGGCCGGTCCCAGCAGCGACTCGCCGGCCGACACCTCCGGCGACCCGGGCAGCGCGGGCTCCATGCCGAGCGCCGCGAGGCGATCCCGCAGACACGGGTGGGTGTCGGAGACGGTGGTCTCCTCGGCCAGAGCAGCCTCCATCCAGGCGCGCGCGTCCTGCTCGTCGACCTCGGCCAGCAGCTGCGGCAGGTCGGCGAAGGGGTTCTCTTCGGGCGAGGGCGTGTGCTGGGCACCGGCCTGGACGCGCGGCCAGAAGCGCTCCTGGAGGAAGCGCCCGTGCACGTGGAGGGCCATCAGCGCGTCGCGCACGTCCTCGGGGCTCGTCACGCCGGCCGCCGCGGCGTCGGCGTCGAGCTCGTGGCGACGCGCCAGGACGAAGGACCAGGCCTCGAAGAGCGGCGCGTGCCAGCGGAAGAAGCGGCGAAAGACCGAGCTCGCCCAGTGGCGCTCGCGCTGGAGCTGCTCGGCGATGCGGCTCCAAGCCGCGCGTGCGCGGTAGATCCAGGCATTCAGCCGGCCGCGGCGCCCGGACAGGTGGGCCAGCTCGTGGCCGACGGCCGCGCGGAACTGCTCCTCCGAGCACGTCAGCAGGAAGGGCAGGCCCAGGATCAGGGTGTTCTTCTGCCAGCCGAGCAGGCCGAGCCGCGGCCGCTGCGCCAGGGCGGCCACGAAGTCGGCGGTGACGAGGATCTCGTGGACCGGCGGGGCAGCGAGCCCGCGGCGGAGCTGCTCCACGCAGTCGGCCAGCCGGGGTGCAGCCTCCTTCTTGAGCCGGAAGCCCCGGGGCGCTTCGAGCCCCACCCAGAGCGCGCGGCCCACGAGAACGGCCAGCGCCGCCACGGCGACGCCCACCTGCAGCAGCAGGGCGCGTCCATGGCCGAGCGCGGCGAGCACGACGAGCCCGCCGCACCCCGCCGCCAACACGAGAAGGCCGGCGCCGACGACCGCCTGGGCGAGCGCCGCGAGCCCCACCACGCGCATCCGGTAGGCGCGCGGCGCGTGGCGGGCCCGCTCCTCGAGCCGGTGCACGAGCGCCTCGAACTCCGCTTCGGTCACGCACTCGCATCGACGCCTCGCGACGGGCCCTTGAGACGGCCCCCGAGGCGCGAGTAGGCCGGGCTGACGCGCAGCGAGCCGCAGGCGAGCGAAGAACGTAGAGCAAGGAGGCCCGGAGGGCCGACGCGCAGCGAGCCGCAGGCGAGCGAAGAACCCAGGGCTAGCCTTCGCCAGTGCGAGCGCGACGGCTGGCAATGGCGGGGGCCCTGATCACCGTGGCGGCGGCCTCGTGGAGCGCGGCCGCCGACGGCGACGCCGAGCGCGGCGTGCGCCGGCTCGGCCGCTACGAGCTGAGGAGCGGGTTCTCGGGGCTCGAGGTCCGCCCGCCCTCCGGCGGGGGCTTCACGCGCTTCCTGGGGGTCGGCGGCGGGGTCGGGGCCGCCGTCGGCCTGCTGCTCCTCACCCGACGGCAGGCCCGCGGCCCCGGCGTGCTCGTGCTCGCGGTGGGAGCGGCGCTGCTGGTGGGAGCCGGTGTCGCCAGGCTCCAGGACGTGACCTGGCGACTCGATCGCGAGGGCCTGGAGCGCGAGGACGCCCTCGGCCGCGTGTCGCGCTGGCCGGTCGCGGAGATCGCCACCATCGAGCTCCGGCCCCGAGAGCTCACCGGCCCGGAGGCCGAGCAGGGCCGACCCGTGCCCTGGATCGTGGGGGTGCGCGCCACCGACGGCTCGCTGCTCGCCCGGTTCTTCTTCCGCAGCCGCGCGGAAGCGAGGAGCCTGTCTTCGCGGATCGTTGCCCTCACCGGCCGACCGCTCGACGAGAGCGACGACCCCACCCGCTGAGCTCGTTCTGGCGCGAAGGCGGGGTGGATTCACCCCGATCTTCCCCGTTAGATGGGAAACTCACCCGCAACTTCGGTGAGCCCAATCACGGAACTGCGTCGTCGTTCGCCGTTACGGTCGATGACTGCCCCGACCGGGCAGCGCAATGGAGGGGCGAGAGGACATGGCACTCAAGGACATCATGAATCGAGGAACCGATCAGCCGACCACCGCTGCGACGCCGACCCAGGCGCCGGCCCCGGCGAGCCGCCCGGCGGCTCGGACGGTCGCGCCCTCGACGTGCATCGACGCGAGCACCGAGCTCGAGGGCACGCTCCGCTGTCGCGAGACGCTTCGCGTCGACGGCCGCGTGAACGGCGAGGTGCACTGCGAGAAGAACGTGATCATCGGGGAGGGAGCCACCGTGCGCGCAGCCATCGAGGCCGACGAGGTCGCGATCTCGGGCGAGGTGAAGGGCGACATCATGGCCCGCCGCAAGATCACCCTCGATCGCACGGCGCGCGTGGTGGGCGACCTGTGCACCCCGGGCATCGTGATCGAGGAGGGCGCGAAGCTCGAGGGCCGCATCATGATCGGCTCCGAGACGGCCCCCGCGGCCAAGGCCGAGGGCAAGGCCGAGACGAAGGCCGAGGCGAAGAGCGAGGGCAAGGCCGACGCCAAGGCGTCGACGGGGTCCCGACCCGCCCAGAAGTCGCCGGCTCCGCCGCCGCCCGCGAGCTGAGCCGCCGCGCATCCGGGCCTTCGCGGCCGGCATACCGGGGGGGTGCCGGCCGCGGAGGCTGCTTTTCTGGCAGAATGCGGCCATCCCGTACTGGAGGAAGGTCGTGTCTGCGTTTCTCGCGTCTGTCTTCGTTCGCCGTGCGCCCGCCCGTCTGCTGCTCCTGGTCGTCGCGCTCGGCCAGGTCTCCTGCGACTTCTTCGGTCGCCCCGACGAGCCCGGGCCCTTCCCGGTGGGGCGCACCAGCTTCGTGATCGTCGACCCCGAGCGTGACGATCGCACCCTCCCGGTGGACGTCTGGTACCCGGCCGTCGACGACGGTGCGACGCCGCCCTCGGTCTACGACCTGGTCCTGGCGCAGATCGAGTCGGACGTCGCGCTCGACAATCCGCCGGTCGTCCACGGCGTGTTTCCGCTGCTGATCTTCTCGCACGGTAGCAACGGCGTGCGCTTCCAGTCCTACTTCCTCTGCGAGCAGCTGGCCAGCCACGGCTTCATCGTGGCCGCGCCCGAGCACGTCGGGAACTCG